>ENA-ORCQ01000101-ORCQ01000101.1-marine-metagenome-genome-assembly--contig:-NODE-101-length-58765-cov-4.687483_pt1 | contig 58765 bp, 48 predicted proteins | sample MGYA00237780_ERZ508510 | MGnify/ENA primary metagenome ERZ508510 (study PRJEB26181, sample SAMN06268981) | marine metagenome | isolation source: Tt an E2 anaerobic enrichment on eucalyptus from sediment...
AAAGTACACTATAATAAGATGAATATTTTAGAGAATAAATAAATGACATTTCATATTGTTAATATTTTTCTTAAACACAGTTCGACTCCGCTCACTGTGACTGTCAGACTGAGCGTAGTCGAAGTCCGAATCTATTAATGTCATTAGCAATCTATATTAAAATCTTGTTTTCTAATATTTCAAAATATAGCTTTCCATAGGTTCTTTAATAAATATAATTAAATACCATTCCACCGCAATAAATACGGTTCCTCCAGCCTGGAAAGTGGGGAAAATTTATGCTTTTTTTGTTATTCAAATTAAAAATGGAAATACATACTTTCTCCAAACGGGCGGAGTATCCCAACATTTAAGTCAGGAGGAGGTGGTTACAATTTTCTTTATGTAATTATCAATGACCCAAAAGTAGATTGCTGTTTATTGACTAAAGTAAGTTACTTGCCAACTCTGCCAAATAACTGCGCTCACCTTTTACCAGATTGATATGGGCAAATAAATCCTGGTTTCTCATACGGTCTGTCATATAAGCCAAACCATTGGATTTCATATCCAGATAGGGAGAATCAATTTGTTGCAAATCTCCGGTAAATACCATTTTTGTTCCTTCACCTGCACGGGTAATAATAGTTTTTATTTCATGTGGTGTAAGGTTTTGTGCTTCGTCGATAATAAAAAATGCATTGGACAGACTTCGTCCGCGGATGTAGGCCAAAGGGGTAATATTTAACCTGTCTTCTTTGACCATTTCTTCGATGAGTTGGTACTCGTTACTACGTGGATTAAAAGAATGTTTAATCACCGCCAGGTTGTCAAAAAGCGGTTGCATGTACGGACTGATTTTTTCAGAAGCATCTCCGGGCAAATAACCAATATCCCGATTACTTAACGCCACAATTGGACGGGCGAGAAGCACCTGTTCGTACAAACGGTGTTGTTCTATTGCAGCAGCCAATGCAAGTAAAGTTTTTCCTGTCCCGGCTTTTCCGGTTAATGCAATCAGTTTTATTTCGGGATCCATCAGCATATTCAAACTAAAGGTTTGCTCGGCATTCCGCGGTTTTATACCGTAAGCAGGTTTTTTTTCAATCCGGTACAGCCTTTGCGATTTTGCGTCATATTTAGCCAATGCGCTTGATGAAGTTCCTTTGAAAATGTAACATTCGTTTGATTCGGGAGTAAATTCATTTCCGGCATCTTCTACTGCAATGGAACCCTGGCTGTACAACGCTTCAATCTGAGAATCGTCGAAATTTTCAAATGTAGTTACTGTTTTATCCAGTACATTTTCATCTGTTACCTGGTCGGTTTTGTAATCTTCAGATTGAATACCCAAAGACTTGGCTTTCATTCTAAGATTGATATCCTTGGTAACCAGAATGGTTTTTCTTTTAGGGTAAGCCTCTGAGATATATTCAGCGATTGAGAGTATTCGATGATCAGGAATATCCTCTTTAAAAGAAGTTTTCAGATTCTCAGAAAAAGGCTTTCCAGTTTCAATGCGTAACTTCCCCAATCCCTTACCTAGGGGTTTTCCTCCGTTAAATAGCTCATCTCCAATAATATCATCCAGTAATCTTGTAAATTCTCTGGCCTGAAAATTAATTAAATCATTTCCTCTCTTAAATTTGTCCAACTCCTCTAGTACGGTAATTGGCAAAATAATATCATTTTCTTCAAATTGATAGATACAAGTGTGGTCGTGGAGAATTACATTTGTATCGAGAATAAAAATTTTACTTTTGACTGTTTTGCTAAGCATCTTCAAATTTTTGAGTTCTTAAATGTATTTATTTTGACCAATAATTTTCAGTCCGTAATCAAAATTTAATTAACGAATTTCGGTTGATAAATTTTTTTATTTGTGAACTATTCAAAAACACTAAAATATTTGTATGAGCGTTTGCCGATGTACCAAAGACAGGGAAAAGCAGCTTATAAAAATAACCTTGACAATACTTTGTTTCTGGACGATTTTTTTAATCATCCGCATAGAAACTATAAAACAATACACATAGCCGGGACCAATGGAAAAGGATCAGTTTCTCATATGCTGGCAGCAGTTTTACAATCGGCTGGTTATAAAACAGGGCTTTATACTTCGCCACATTTGAAAGATTTTAGGGAGAGAATCAGGATTAATGGCAAAATGATTTCGGAAGAATCGGTAGTTGACTGGGTAGAAAAGTATCCGGTAAATAATAACTTATGGAATATTGAGCCATCCTTTTTTGAATTAACAGTAGCCATGGCATTTGATTATTTTGCCGAACAAAAGGTGGATGTAGCAATCATAGAGGTTGGATTGGGAGGCAGGCTGGACTCAACCAATGTTATAAATCCCGAAGTTAGCGTAATTACCAATATAGGATTGGACCATACCAATTTACTTGGAAATACATTGCAGGAGATTGCCACTGAAAAAGCCGGTATTATTAAGGATAGCGTGCCGGTAGTTATTGGAAATTGGCAGAATGAAACTGCAAAAATATTTGAAGACTTTGCTGTCAAAAGAAAGACCCAACTTTTTTATGCAGATAAAGAATTTGATGTGGAATATTCAATGCTGGGACTTGATGGAAAACAAATCATGAATTTTACACAAAAAGGGAAGCCTGAATTCCCGGATTTAAAACTTGATTTGTTGGGAAATTATCAATTAAAAAATATTCCGGCGGTTCTTAAAACTGTTGATATTCTCAATAAAAAAGGATGGGACATTTCTAAGCAGCAGATATATTCAGGCCTGGCAAATGTAAGTAAAACAACCGGTTTAATGGGTCGTTGGCAAATTATTGGACACAATCCGCAAATCGTTTGTGACACGGGACATAATGTGGATGGAATAAAGGCAATTGTAAGCCAAATTGAAAATACGGCATATGAAAATCTTCATATTGTTTTTGGGGTTGTTGAAGATAAAAATCCGGATGAAATATTAGAATTGTTGCCCCAAAAAGCTACTTATTATTTTGCAAAAGCAAATATTCCCAGAGCATTTGATGAAAAAAAATTAACATTTAAAGCATGGAAAAATGGATTGACAGGAGATAGCTATTTGTCAGTATCAGAGGCATTTGTAGCTGCTAAAAAGAGTGCCGGTAAAAATGATTTGGTTTTTGTGGGAGGCAGTACTTTTGTGGTTTCTGAAATTTTGTAGCTTTTTTTTGGTTTTCTTTTGCAGAACTGAAAATAGGTTATATATTTGCAGCGCCTTTCTGAAAAGGGGGCACGTTCAGAAACAAAAATTATATAAATTTTGGAGCAATCCAAAATTCCCGGGCGATTAGCTCAGTTGGTTCAGAGCACCTGGTTTACACCCAGGGGGTCAGCGGTTCGACTCCGTTATCGCCCACAAAATGAGGACAGTTTAACTGTCCTTTTTTGTTTCATCTAACTCCAAAACCAAATGTTTTACTGCTACATATTGTATTCTCCAAAACTTGATAAATATTATATCGGTTCAACTAATAATATTGAAGGACGTTTACAAAGGCACAATTCGTCAAATCGAGGATTTACATCAACCGGGAAGCCCTGGGAATTAAAATATTATGAAAGCTTTGAAACAAGATCTGAAGCTTTGGAAAGGGAAATGCAGCTAAAAAAGATGAAGAACAGAAGTTTTTTGGAGGAGTTAATTTCAAAAAAAGAAAATAGAGGAATATAAAAAGATTATCTCAGTTGGTTCAGAGCATCCCGATTACATCGGGAGGGTCAGCGGTTCTCCCGATAATTATCGGGACCGTTATCGCCCACTAAAGAGGACAGTTTTACTGTCCTTTTTTGTTTCATCTATCTCCAAAACCAAATGTTTTACTGCTACATTAATTCCCACTTTTGTGGTTTTATTTTTTATGTAATTAAATTCTCATTGAATTAATGTAACTTTATAAAAATCAAAATTATAATGGGAAGAAAGCAAGACTTAATCCGGTATTTGTTAGTCAGGCTGAATGCTGTTTTTCTATTTGTAATTTTTACATTAAACACCGGTAATTTATACGCTCAAACAGATTCACCGGAAACGGAAGTATATGTTGATGAAAAAGATTTAGTAGATGTCATTCGTGGCAAAAACTCAAAGAAAAAAAGTACGGGAATTCCACAAAAAGGTAAACTGATTGCTTTTGCCGCTCCTATTTTTGGCTCAAATCCATCTCTTGGAACTTTCTTTGGGTTGGGTGGAACAGGAGCAATGTACCTCGGAGAACCGGAGAATACAAACATTTCTAATCTGAACCTTGCATTAATGTACACTACAAAAAATCAATTTGTAGGAAATTTAAGAGGAACTTTGATGACTCCCGGAAACCATTGGCAAATGCTCATTGATGCCAAATACAGCATTTTTTCTGAAGGAACTTACGGATTGGGAAGCGATTACAATCAACCCATTCGCGAAGGGTGGAATATTGGAGGGATACACACCGAAGGTATTGAAAGTGTTCAGCAATTGAATTTTAACTATGTGAAATTTCATTATACCGCATTAAGGGAAACCGCAGAGCATTTATATTTCGGAATCGGATATCATCTCGACATTCATAATAAAATAGAAGATTTAAACCTTGACCTGGAAGCACCCAATCCAATAATTACAAGTCATTTTATTTATAACGCAGCAAAAGGTTTTAGTTTATATGAATATACATCATCCGGATTAAGTATCAACACGGTTTACGATAGTCGTGACCATACGGTAAGTCCTTATAAAGGTAATTTTTCGCAAATTACATACCGAATAAATCCTGAGTTTTTGGGAAGTTCCAAAGCATATCAGCAACTTTATCTCGAACTCAGGCACTATCAACCTGTATCAAAAAAAATACCGAGGCATCTGATTTCATTTTGGGCCATGGGACAATTTATAACCTCGGGCGATGCTCCATATCTTGATTTGCCAGCCAGTAGCTATGATATGCGAAACCGAATTGGAAGAGGTTATGTAGCTGCCCGATTCAGAGGTAAAAACTGGGTTACTGCCGAAACTGAATATCGTTTCCCGATTACAAAAAATGGCCTAATTGGTGGAGTAATATTTGGAAGTATCACATCAACCTCGAGAGAAGAAGTTAGGGATTCAGAAACTTATTGGCCCCAATTAAAATTATTTGAGGCTATCAGACCTGCAGGTGGGTTAGGTGCGCGAATATTGTTGAACCGTACAGGGCGCTTAAACCTTACCATGGATATGGCTTTTGGGCAAAATGGTTCAAAAGGATTTTATGTCGCGGTGGGCGAAACATTCTAAGTATTTTTAAAGCTCAACAAATAATCTTCTGCCCTTTCTAAATGTGCATTTCGTCTGCTGACATCCATTTTATCAAAATTTCGAATAAGCATATTTAATCTTGGGTTCTTTTGGAAGAAAGAGCGGTGTTTATCCATAAACCGCCAGAATAACCCATCCCAAATTTGTTGCCAGTCACCTTTCGGGTAATTGCTCATTTTTAAAATATAATTGCTGCTGCTGATATAGGGTTTGGTAGCCATTAAACCTCCATCGGCAAACTGGCTCATGCCATAAACATTGGGCACCATTACCCAGTCGTAGGCATCAATAAACATTTCCATAAAACAACGGTAAACTTCGTTGGGATGAAATTCGCACAACAACATAAAATTACCCAGAATCATTAAGCGTTCAATGTGATGGCCATAACCTGTTTTTAAGACTTTTCGAATGACATCATCAACAGGCAATATTCCTGTTTCAGCGGTCCAGAATGATTTTGGAATCTTTTTTTGAAAACCCCAAAAATTTCTGGTACGCTGTTTTTTTCCTTTAAAAATGTAGACTCCCCTTAAAAATTCCCGCCAGCCTAAAATCTGCCGTACAAATCCTTCCAGTGAATTTAATGGGATTTCAATTTCTTGCGCAAACGCGATGGTTTCTTCAATAACTTCTGCCGGTGTTAATAATCCGCAATTAATTAAGGGCGATAATAAACTGTGATGCAAGAGGTTTTCTCCGCGAACCATACTGTCTTGGTACTTACCAAATTCATAAAACCGGCTTTTTAAAAAATCTGTCATCCAGACATACGAATCTGTGTGTGTTACCGGATAATAATTATTATCATCCAGTTCCCCATAATTATCAGAAAAGTATTTTTCTACATATTCTTTTGCTTCAATGGTAAATTCATTTTTATCAGGCCAACGAATTGCAGGCGCAGTTTTGTTCTTGGGGTATTTCACCCGGTTTTGCTCATCAAAAGTCCATTTTTCGCCCAAGGGTTTTCCATTTTTATTTAAAAGTATATTCCATTTTTTTCGTTGTTCGATATAAAAACTGGTTTGCCTCAAAGTAGATTTTTCAAAGAATGGTTTTACTGATTCAGCTGTATTTATAAATAATGGTGATGAACACAATTTAATTGCCAGGTTGAATTCCTCATATCCTTTTCTGAGTCGCTGTTCCAGCCAATCGTCGTCGGGTTGAAAACAATGTATTTCTTTCACTTGTTTTTTGGCCAGATATGGAAGTAAAAATCTTATATCGGAAAATTCTGATTGACTGTCAATATAAACAGTATTGACTTTTTTCTTTTTCAGAAGGGTTTCGAAATATTTCATGCTGGCGCGATGAAAAGCAAGTTTCTGCTTATGAAACTTGTATTGTTTAAAAAACAAAAATTCTTCCACTATGTAAACTTGTTTGCAAGCTTCTATAAAAGGATTCTTCTCAAACAACTGATGAGGAAAAACGATACCAACATTCTCCATTTTTGTAACTTTGTTATTAACAATTTAAGGAAAATAAAGTTAAATAGAATGATTCATATTATCGAAGATTTTTTAAACTGATACAAAAATGGCAAAAAACGTAGCATTGGTTTTATCCAGCGGTGGCGCGAGAGGAATTGCGCATATTGGGGTTATTGAACAACTTCTTGAAATGGGATATAAAATTACTTCTGTATCCGGGACTTCAATTGGTTCTCTGATTGGTGGATTATTTGCAGTGGAACACCTAAACGATTATAAAAATTGGATTGCAAGTCTGGATAGCGGAGACGTATTTTCTTTGATGGATTTTCAATTAAATTCTGCCGGTTTTATTAAAGGCAAGAAAGTTTTTAACCATATGAAACAATGGCTTAGCGAACACAACATAGAAGATTTGTCAATACCGTATACTGCTGTTGCAACTGATATTATAAACCGTAAAGAAATTGTTTTTGATAAAGGAAGTCTTGTAGATGCCATAAGGGCATCTGTGGCTGTCCCCGGATTTATCTCCCCTCTTTACTATAATGATAAATGGCTCTTTGATGGGGGAGTGGTCAATCCCTTACCGCTTAATCGAGTAAAACGTAAAAAGGGCGATATCCTGGTTGCAGTTAATTTAAATGCTTTTGTAGAAAATCAAATGGTTGAAAGAAAAAATACCATGTTGGATAATGTAAAACAATTTCCACAATTAACTGAAATAATGAACTGGTATCAGGAACGATTTGGAAATGATAAACAAAAACCTAAAAAACTGGATATGTCATATTTGTCGTTAATGAACCAAATGTTTGACATGATGCAGGAGCAGATTTCTGATTTTACTTTACAACAAACACCTCCAGATATTTTAATTAATATTCCACGTGATGCCTGCAGCACATTTGAGTTTCATAAGTCAAAAGAGATTATTGAGATAGGGAAAAAAGAGGCACTCGTGGCAGTAGAAAAATTTCAAAATAAATCTTAGAAACAGGTATTCGATAGTTGTTTTTTTACGTAAGTTTCAGACTATGTTTAAAGTGTTGAGCACTAAATGATTTACAACATTTCATGTATTGGTTTGTTAGTTTAAACATTCATACAGGAATAATATCCTTAAAATTTCCTGTGTGCTGAACGTTAATATTGAGGCAATTTAAATACATGAAAATTCTAATACTTTTTGCGCATCCGGCATTTCATAAATCAAGGGTCAATAAGATTTTAACTAACGGTATAGATGAGTCAGAAAATATAACTTTTCATGATTTGTACCAGGAATATCCCGAGTTAGATATTGATGTAAAACGAGAACAGGACCTGTTAAATAAACATGATGTTATTGTTTTTCATTTTCCTCTGTTCTGGTACAGTACACCATCTATTTTAAAAGAGTGGCAGGATTTGGTTTTGGAGCATGGCTGGGCTTTTGGTAGTAAGGGAAATGCTTTGAAAGATAAATTGTTCTTATGTCTTGTTACAGCGGGGGGACCTCAAAAAGCCTATAATGTGGGAGATTTTCATAATCACACCATAAATCAATTGTTATCGCCATTAAGACAAACTGCAGTGCTTTGTAAAATGAAACCTTTGCCACCGTTTGTGGTATACGGAACTCATGCGATTGAAAAAGATGAGGTACTTCGGCATAAAGAGGATCTGTTTTATTTTTTAGACCAATTGATAAATAATCAAATAAACGGAGAGATATTAGAGAATTTTGAGTACTTAAATGACTTTATAGCTAAACAGAACTAATATTATGGAAGGGAATTTTTTTTATCAGGCTTTTGTGTATTTGGCAGCTGCGGTTATAGCAGTTCCGGTTGCTAAAAAATTAGGTTTAGGTTCTGTTTTAGGTTATCTGATTGCCGGAGTAATTATAGGACCTTATGTTTTGGGATTTATAGGAGAGGAAGGACAGGATGTGATGCACTTTGCTGAGTTTGGCGTAGTAATGATGCTTTTTCTTGTAGGACTGGAATTACAACCGTCTTTGTTATGGAAATTGAGGGCACCAATACTGGGATTGGGTGGTGTTCAGGTAATTGCAACAACAATTTTAATCACTGCAATTGTGATGTTGTTAACACCTTTGGTTTGGCAAATGGCTTTAGCGATAGGGCTTACATTGGCATTATCTTCAACAGCAATTGTTTTGCAAACATTAAGTGAAAAAGGACTGCTTAAAACCATTGGTGGACAAAATGCCTTTTCAGTTCTTTTGTTTCAGGATATAGCAGTTATTCCGATTTTAGCCTTTTTACCTTTGCTGGCAACAACAGAAGGTACTCATTCTTCTGGTCACGAATCCAACACCTGGATCGAAGGAATGCCAATTATTTTACAAACGCTTATAGTTTTGGGTGTAATTGTTTCGATTATATTAATCGGAAGATATGCTATAAGTTATGCTTTTCGTTTAATAGCACAAACAAGACTCAGGGAATTATTTACCGCAGCAGCATTGTTACTGGTTATTGGCATAACATTATTAATGACACAAGTTGGTTTGAGTCCGGCACTTGGTACATTTTTGGCTGGCGTAGTATTGGCTCAGAGTGAATACCGGCATGAACTGGAAACTGACATCGAGCCTTTTAAAGGCCTTTTATTGGGATTGTTTTTTATCGCTGTGGGGGCATCCATCGATTTTAAACTGATTTTTGAAAATCCTGCTTTAATTGCTGCAATAGTTGCAGGATTAATTGCAGTAAAATTACTCATCCTAATAGTTGTCGGGCGGTTTTTCGGAATGCGCAACGATAGTAACCTGCTATTTGCTTTTGGCCTGGCGCAAGGTGGTGAGTTTGCATTTGTGCTGTTTTCCTATGCACTTCAGAACGGTGTGCTCACAGGTTCTGAAGCAAATCCGTTGATTGCTGCCGTTGCAATTTCAATGGCACTAACACCATTGCTGATGTTGTTAAACGAAAAATTAATTCAACCCTACTTTGGTACAAAAGAATCGGTTGAAAAAAAGGCGGATGATATCGATGAGAAAAATGAAGTTATAGTTGCAGGATTTGGCAGGTATGGAAGTACAATTGGAAGATTTTTGCAGGCAAACGGAACTCAGGCAACTTATCTTGATATAGACCCGAATAATGTTGATTTGCTAAGAAAACTGGGATTGAAAGTATTTTACGGAGATGCGTCAAGGCATGATTTACTTCATGCTGCAGGAGCTGAAGACGCAAAACTTTTAATTGTCGCTGTTGACGAATCGGAAAAAACACTGGAAATTGTTCAAACAGCACAAAAACATTTCCCACACCTAAAAATTATGGTGAGAACAAAATACTGGAATGACTACTATGATATGCTGGAAAAAAATCTGCTTGGAGTTTACAGGGAGTTTTCTGATACAGCTCTGAGAATGGGAGCTGATGTTTTGAGTCATTTAGGCTATCGAAAAAACCAGGTACAAAGATCGCTGCGAAAGTTTCGGAAACATGATGAAGAATATGCAACCGATTTAGCCAAAACCAGGCATGAACAAAAAAATTTTATTAAACGTGGTCGTCAGGTGATTGAAGAACTTGAATTACTGATGCTGGACGATATTGATAAAGTTGCAAAAGACAAAGATATGGGTTGGGATACCGAAACCATAAAAGAGGAATTTGCTCCGATGATTCGTATGCAGAAAGATGAAAAAAATCTGTAAATTAGGATGTTAACAATTTCTCAAAACAGATACTGTCTCCCAAATCTTTATAAACGCCATAATTTTTGATTCTCGTATAACCATGCGTTTTGTATAATGAAATAGCGGTTGGAAGTTTTATCCCTGTTTCCAAAACAGCTTTGGTAAAGCCCGATTCTTTTGCCCAGGTTTCCAACTCGTTTAAAATAAGTTTGGAAATACCTTTACCCCTAAATTCAGGAAGCACATACATCCTTTTTATTTCGGCCGTATTATAATCAAAGGATTTAAAACATCCGCAACCAACTGGTAGATTTTTGTTATAAGCCACTACAACGGTTTGAATTAAATCAACCTGATTATATTGGTCATAAACCTGACGTTGTTGGTCATGAACATCGTTTAATTCATCATCTAGTTTCGCAATCAGGGTTCGAAAATTGATATCTGAATTGGTAGTTCTTTGAATATAAACAAAATGATTATTCATAATTGATTCGTTTTCGTTAACCATTTACTTTGTCTTCGCTAAAACGAAGGGATTAATATAATTTATGTGCGCCTTTTCTATGAGCGCTGGAAACAAAAAAAATCATAGAGCAATTCAATTCTTTAGTCCTTCCTTCCATTCTGCTCATCTTTTGTTTATTAATTCCCTGTTTTCTGAATTCCTTCAAAACCACTACATTTTCCACCACCATAAAAGGTTGACAATCGCCAAACAATTCGTAAAAGGCAACTCCCGCCATAACTGAAACATCTATTGGTCCATTAATTTTTGCACAGAGGATGTCAAAGCTTATCCTTTTTAATCAACTCAATAGTTTCCAATATTTTGTTATTTGAGCCCGGGAACTTACAAATCCTTTTTATTTAAACTTTTTCAATAATTATCTATACCATCAGTGAGCCATTCCAGCGTCAGTCTTGTAAAAACAATTTCATTGTAATTATCTTTCTCAAAAAGCAAACCAATATCATTATTGTCAAGAATGCTCATAGAAGAATAAGCGGCACTTTCATTATAAATAGTTTTTCCTTCGGTCCAGCTTTTGCCTTCATCATAACTGATTCTAATGGTCAAATTACTTCGTTTGTCTTTCATTTTAATATTTGAGAAAAGAAGCCTGTTTTTATCATCACCATTTTTAATTGATGTATACCTGATTATGCTTGCATTACAGCCGGGATCGATAAGTGTAGAATCCGGAGAGGAAATCCATTTTGCTCCTCTATCGGATGATCTATGAACATACCTGAACCCTGCATCATTTACACGACTATTTATCATCCAGGAACCATCAGCTAATTCAACTATTTTAGATTCATCTCCGGGTTTTATTGGCGTGTCAATTAAATGCCAACTATTCCCATGATTATCACTTTCAAACAGATGAAGCCCGTTGTTAACATTTACTATTGTATGTAATAAATTACCATTAGTAAGCTGTATTCCTTTGCCTGATGTAATAAACTTAAAATCATTATGCCAGTCAGGATTAGTAATTTGAGAAGTTATGTTTTGTGGCTGGCTCCAGGTATGTCCGTTGTCATTACTTTTTATTACTTTGAAATAATAGATGTCTTTCTCATTGTTTAAATCCATATAATTAAAAAACAGAAAGATTTCACCTGTTATTTTGTCTACAATCATAGAAGGATCTGAGGCAGATTGACCTTTAGGGTAATCGACGACAGTTTCAATTTCAGACCATGAAAATCCACCATCTGTACTTCTGCGAATGACAATATTGATGTCATTATTCCATTTTAAGTCACCACAGGAGGGAACTCTTTCATCAACAGCAACGATCAAATCGCCATTTGGGGCAGTAACAATTGAAGGAATACGGTAACACGATACATTCTTTTGATCTTTTGAAGTAAATAAACTCTTCAATACAGGGGCTGTGCTTTTGTCTTGTTCTTTTTCTGTTTGTGGATTTACAATTAAAAAGACCATTAAATAAGCAATATAAATGAAACTTTCAATGCGAATCATTTTTATGTGTTTTGTAAAGAATGTGAAAAATCATTTTGAAATTTTCTCAAATATATATAGAATTTAAGCCGAATCCATTTCGCTAACAGGCAAAGCTGCATTTAAATAAAACAGGATAATCATTGGATTTAAAGACGTTTTATAAATAAATTAGATGGAAATGATTAAATGTTTTGGATTTTTGGAAAAAGACTTTTACTTCATTTTTTTAGCAATTTGATTTCTTACAGAGCGTGGATTTTACTTAATTTGTTTTACAGTCTAAACCAAAATAAACATGAACAAAACACGGATATTTTTTATCTTCATCTTTATTCTTTTTATACTTTCCTGCCAACAACAAACTTCTAATCTCGATTATGTAGATCCTTCTATTGGTGGTGTAGGAGTGGTTTTGGAACCCACTCGGCCAACGGTTCATCTTCCGAACAGTATGGTTCGGGTTTTTCCCAATCGTAAAGACCAACTGGATGACCAGATTGATGATTTTTTTCTTACCATCGCCTCGCATCGTTTGCAAAAAGTTTTTTCGTTTATGCCGGTAAACGGAGAGCCAAATCAGCACATTTGGTTTAAAAGTTGTGCCAACGAACACGAAGTTCTGCGCCCGTATTATTACAGCACAGAGTTTGAAGATTCGGGAAACAGCATACAATTTTCACCCAAAACCAAAAGTGGTTTTTATAAAATAAACTTTGCCGGTAACCAGCCTCATTTTTTACAAATGGGAACTTTTTTTGCCGGTGGCGAAATCAACATGGAAAGTAAAAATTCTGTTTCGGGGACTGAACATTTTGAGGGAATGAACGCCTTTTTTTATGCAGAAACCAATAAAGAAATTCAGGAGGTACTTTATCAAAACTCAAATGACAAAAGACGATTAATGTTAAGTTTTGGAAATGAGGCACAGGAGGTAAAGTTTAAATACGGGATTTCATTTATCAGTATCGAACAAGCCAAACAAAACTTACAAAACGAAATTCCGGACTGGGATTTTGAACGCGTAAAAAATGACGCTAAAAAGGAATGGGAAAAAGTGCTTTCTCAGATAAATGTAAAAGGTGGGACAGAGGCACAAAAACGTGTGTTTTACACTGCACTTTATCGTTCATACGAGCGCATGGTTGACATCAACGAATACGGCTTATATTTCAGTGGATTTGATAATCAAGTGCACGAATCGGATAATCCGTTTTATGTGGACAACTGGATTTGGGACAACTATATCGCTCTTGAACCTCTGTTTATGATTTTGAATCCAAAAATGGCAACCGAAAGAATTCAGTCTTACATTAAAATGTACGAGCAGGGAGGTACGATGCCGTCATTTGCTTTGGTTTTTGGCGACTGGCCGGCAATGACAGGAAATTTTGCAGCTGCCTGGATGGCTGATGCATGGTACAAAGGTCTCCTGGATTTTAATTTAAAAACTGCATACGAAGGATTAAAAAAGAATTCGTTGGAATCGACGCTGCTTCCATGGAGAAACGGACCAAAATCGCTGCTGGATGATTTTTATAATGAACACGGATTCATGCCCGGACTTTACCCGGGAGAAACGGAAACTGTGCCTGAAGTAAGTTTACCATGGGAAAGAAGACAAGCAGTTTCGGTTACTATAGAAAACAGTTATTCTGACTGGTGTTTAGCCCAACTGGCGAAAGAGTTGAATCTTGAAAAGGATAACAAACTTTTTCTGGAACGAGCCAGATTTTACCAAAATGTATTTCGTGTAGATCGCGGATTTATGTGGCCACGCGATACGGCCGGCAACTGGATTGAACCATACGATCCACGTTTTGCTGACCGGATGTATTTTACCGAAAATAATGCCTATACCTACAATTGGTCGGTAAAACATGATTTGAACGGATTATTCGGTTTGATGAATAAAAAGCATGGGGCAGAGGCAACTCTTGACCAACTGTTTCGTGAAGATTTAGGATTACCCAAATGGCAGTTCTGGAATAAACAACCTGATGCATCGGGTTTGGTGGGGCAGTTTGTTATGGGTAACGAACCCGGTTTTCATATCCCATACATATACAATTATCTGGGAGCACCGTGGAAGACACAAAAGCGAATCCGAATGTTACTGGATGCTTTTTATACCGATAATCTTTTTGGTATACCAGGTGATGAAGACGGAGGTGGAATGTCGGCTTTTGTAGTTTTTTCAATGATGGGATTTTTCCAGGTTACTTCGGGAATTCCGGTTTATAGCATCGGGAGTCCGGTTTTTGAAGAGATTACCATCAATTTGTCCGAAAACAAGCAATTTAAGATTATTGCCCAAAACTGCTCAAAGGAAAATAAATACATACAACAGGCATTTTTTAATGGAGAAGAATTAAATCAATCGTGGTTTACACATCAGCAATTAATGAATGGCGGAACTTTAAAATTGATTATGGGAAACCGGCCAAATAAAAAGTGGGGGAGTGAAAAGGAAACTCTTCCTCCGTCTTCGATTGATTTTTATCCGGGGAATATCAAATAAGATTTTTAGTACCAGTAACTTAAATTAAAGGCTAAAGCCTATAATACTCTGGATTAATAATCACCGCACTAAAGTACGGTGCAAAAAATACAACTCGAGCTAAGCAATACACCATGCTTTAGCTTGGTGTTCGAACGGCAATGGATAATTTATCTTTAGCCTTTAATTTTTACTGATTTTATATGTGTCCATCTTTCCAATTCTTGTTATCAGTGTTCTTTTCATTAAAGCTTTAACCTCTTACAGATTTGCTCTACCTCAGAATAAATTTTGGCATAAACAATTCGGTCTAACTTGCAGTGTTTTTCCAATATTTTTGGGGGATTTTCGCCAAATCTTTCTTTAAATTTTTTATCTTCAGAAAAAAGCAAACCCTTTTCATCTTTAGCTGAAAAATAGCAAGCCTTTACCCAGGATTCAAGAATCAATGAATAATTTACACCTTTTTTAAAACCTTCCAAAATTGGTAACATCAATCTGTCATCGGAGTTTAGTTTACGACTTAAATCGCATCCCACCCTAAAAATTGTATCACCTAAAGCCTGGTTTGAAAAACGGTCGAGTAAATCATCGATATGCATGGTAAGCTCCTCTTTCGTAAACTCATCCAGACTTATTGCCATTAGTATTTCTGCAGATTGGGTCATTGCATTTTTTGTAACCGTTTTTATCTGCTCATTTTCGAGAGCTTCCCAGGTATATTTTAGAGAAGGATTGGTAAAATTTGCCTGGTATGCCAAGACAGCGTGACCCATGTTGTGAATATATATTTTCCTGTCAACCCAGGCTTTCATATTTTTTTTAGGTGCCAATCCTTTTATTTTTGGAACTCCATTGATGAATCCAATTTCATCAACTATCAGATCATTGTATGGCTCTGCATAAACAGCAAGCGGATCTTTTTTAAGTTGTTTCGCGGTCATAATCGGCACCATTTTTCCTATACTGGTTTCAATCAATCCTATATTCTTAATAGCGGAATTTGGAAGATATTTTTCCAGACTTTCTCGAAATAATTCAGCTGCATCCTTTATGTTTTCAGCCAAAATTATATTGACCGAATTTTGACGAGACTCATTAAATCTTGTTAATAATCCTTTTGATATTGTTTCGGCCAAATTTAACATTCCACGTTTCCCAACTGAAATAGTTATTATATCAGTTTCTTTAATTTCTTTTATTAACTTTTCAGTTTCCGAAATCTGTATCGCAGAAATATTTTTTACCTGAATTACCTTTTCATTTTCAGGATTATTGCTGTCGAGAATATAAACCTCGTAACTTTTCCTTGAGTTAATTAATTCAACTATATCTGTATCTATATCGACAAACACAATCTTGTAACCCGCTTTATCAAAAATGGGAGCAATAAAGGATCTGCCTATTTTTCCTGCACCAAACAGTAAAAGTTTCTTCATTGTTGTTTGCTTTCCAGGTGTTGTTTAAAAAGATTAAAAAAGTTGTAAGGGTCAACAACTTCGATTTCCAAATCGTGGCGTTTCTTTTTTAGAATTTCGATGGTTTGTATAACATCTTCCGGTGTAGTCCATATAATTCTGTACAAATGGAATGATGGTGTTTTATTATTCTTCGGAATTACTTTTGAAATATTTGCAGCAGCATTTTCTGGTTCCCGAATCATATCAACCGTATTTATCAGGTTGGTTACCGGCATTCCTTTCCATATTTGGTCTTTGGGTCCGCCATGTTTCCATTCATGAAAATCGATTACTATGGTTGCAAATCCATCAGGAGAGAATTCAAGAAAAGCATCTTTTACCTTATGTGTTGGTTCTTTTTGGTCGAGTACCATGGGCGAAATACTCATGTCGAGCTGATTGTAAAAATGCTTATTGTGTTGAATAAAGAGGGGTATATATTCATCCTGAATTCTGTTCGGATTCATGTATCCTGCAGCACTTGCATCGGCCGCAAAAAAATCATTTGATGTTTTAGTTTCGTAATAGTAGGAAATAATATCGGGATAAGTCTTTATGAGGTTAGGATTGATTCCCCACATTAAAGGAATTTCGCCACGTTTCTTATTATCCCAAAGTCGGGGCATAAAATCATAAAGCGGAGTTCCCGAATCGAAGTCGGCCATTAAAACCGAGATGTACGTTTTGTTTTTGAGCTTTTTGATTTCAGGTTTTTGTTGTTGTAGTTTTTTAAATTTTGCATGGCTGTGAAACGACTGATTGTAACAATTGCTTGCCACTGTATTCTGATAGCAGTTGTATGGAGAAATCAAATGAACGGTTTCCCATTCGGTTGGAACCGGATCATGAGCACTTTTATTCTGTCCGTAATTGCTGTACTTGTCAAAAGAAAAGAATCCCACTACTTCCGTCATGTGTTTCCCGTTTGATTGTTTCAAAACCTCATCCAACATCATTTTGTAAGTTTCCAAATCGGTCCCTAAAGTCTGCGATGTATCGTCCGATGGAAGCTCATCTCCCCATGGAGAAAGGTCATAAACAAAAGATCGGTTTTTTATAGCCCAATCGCGGGTAACCACATAACCCACATCCCCTTTTTCTCGGGTGTAAAAAGGATCTTCATACAAACATAAAAAATGGCTCGAGCACAGCCCTTTTGCCAGATATTCACGAATGGCCCATCGATAAGCATCATTTTTTTTGCTGCCTGTTTCGGCTCCGGTAAACATTCCCCTCAAATCTTTGATGATTTTTAAATCCCATTTTTTTATCAAAGTCTCGGCAAGTTCAGGACTTAAAACCAGAGCATCCTCAACACCGGCAATCGTATTGGCCACATTCATGCTTGCAGGTACTTCCGGATCCCAAATAACAGCACCTTTGATTTTGGGTTTTGTAAAAAAATAAAGGGAATCGAGGTTTGGAATTTTAACCCCTTTCCGATTACTTAACCAACGACCTTCTTCCTGCATTTTTTTTAACCAGTACTTTGGTTTTGCAGCAACTTTTTCTTTTACATGATTAAAAACCGATAGCCTTTCTTCTCCCGGATAAACCAGGTATATGTCAGGCCTTTCCCGATTAATAATTCCTTGAATACAAGAAACCAGCATTGCTTCATCATAGGAATTAGCAGTTTTATTCAGCTCAATTTCGTATACATAAATAGGTTCGTTTTTTTTGGCGGAACCGTTAAAACTCAGGTAAAATAAGCTGGCAAGAAAAAATATAGAGGTTTTCAGGTTTAGTTGCATTTGTACAAAATTAGCTGTTTAAAAGCCGGTGAACTGTTTTTTGTATTCAGTATAAAACGGCATTATCCTATTCAGTTTTTCGCCTTTTTGTTTTTCCTCAAACATCCCGCCCATATAAAAACAGGTTGTACCGCCCGATACAATTCCCCATGAACATGCTTCTGTAAGATCGGAGGTGCGATCTTCATTTTGCAACTGTTTGGCTAACGAAGCAATTACGCCACCTGCAAAATTATCTCCACAACCGGTTGTGTCTCCCGAGTTATCGGTCTTTAATTTTTCTGTTACCAATTTGGAAACAGGCATTGTTGAATGCTCCAATGTTTTAAATAATTTTCCCAGCGAAAAAAGATGAACATTTTGGGCACCACAGGTAACAATTACTGAACCTGTTTTTCGTTCCTGAAAAAACTGCATTGCATCATTCAAATTTCCTTTACCACTTAACCGAAGCGCTTCCTCTAAATCCGTCATCAATAAATCGATATTGGCATAACTTTCGTCACTATTTCCAAGAGGCCACTTTATATCCGGGGCTGCCTTTTCGTTTCTGAAATCGTAAACCGTATTTACAATGGTGATACAATTTTTTACTTTGGCCTTTTTGAGTAATTCGGTCAGGTTATCATGAATATTTGGAACCAGTGCGGTAGCTCCAAAAACTACAATGTCAGAATCGAAAAAGGCTTCATCAAGATTCTCAGGAGTAAAATCCCATGCTGCTCCAATGGAGTTAATAAACATTCGCTCCCCGTTTCCATTGTCGAAATCGTCATCGGAAAGTACCACAGTTGAAGGAGTTTCAGCGTTGGATTTTGTATAGTTGTCGGTATTGATTTTTGTTTTTTCAAGTAAGGATATGATAAAATTTCCATCATCATCATCGCCACGATTTCCATAAAAACAAAATTCTATATTATCATTATCCGTAATTTGAGAAGCGTGAATTAAGGAAACAATTGATGGCCCTCCTATATTAATTTTTACAGGCTGCTGATTATTGGTAAGTTTGGGTAAAGCGGTATTAAAATCTTCATTGGCAAACTTTTCAAACTCCTCTCTGAAAACCAGCTGTCCCGGCGTTAGTCCGCCATCGCCACTTTGTTTTGATAAAAAAGGCTGATAAGAATCGTTGCTAAATGATACTTTATACAACCGATCGACGAGACTGCATCCTACACCCGATATTTTTATTTTTTTAGACATAATTTGGATAATCAGATACTAATAAATGAACAGGTTTTTCATCTTCAATAATTTCAGGAAATCTTCCTACCGGTGATTTAAAACGGTTATCAGTATTATCGTCGTTTACCGAACTAACCTCGCCAACCAAAACTTTACCTTTCCCGGGTTCACCATAAAAGCGATGATAAATTCCCTGTTCAAGGCAAATACTTTCTCCGGGTTTTAAAGAAATTGTTTCTCCTGCTTTTAAAGTTTTAACTACTCCATCAATTTTAACTTGAAAATCATCCTGAGAAAAATTTTCTTCTTTGTCAGAACTGTAAAGTTCCATCATCAGGTTTCCTCCACCACGATTAATAATATCCTCCATTTTATTCCAGTGAAAATGCATGGGTGTTTCCTGATTTTCTTCAACAATCATTATTTTTTCGGCATATTTTTTTTGATCGCGAATAGGATTTCCGTTCCTGATGGTAAACAATATCAGTCCTTGTTTATTAAAATCGCCACTTCCAAAATCAGTTAAATCCCAACCCAGCATATTATCAAAAACTTCCTGACAACTATCTTTATTCTCTTTCCATTGCTCAGGATTCCAATAAGCCCAAAGTGGAAGCTTAAAGTTCATACTATCGAAAAAAACGATAGAATTATTTATTAGTTGATTGATGTCACTGCGTTTCATTTTGAGTATTTTATAAATTTTAATTTTTCAATTTGATGACCATCTTCAAACATGATAAAGTAAATTCCATTGCTAAAGTCAGAAACATTTATTTCCAAATCGGAACTGCTAATATTCTTTTGAACCAAAACCGAACCATGCATATTTAGAATCGTTAATTTACCCCGATTTTTATTTGTTACTCTAACTTTCAAAAGTTCATTCACCTGGTTTTGTTTTAGTTGCAGAATTCTGGTTGATGTTTTGTTTTCCAAATTCCAATTTGATAGTGGTATTTCTGCAATATTTACCGTGTAATCTTCTACTTCGCCAATTTCGAAAATTTCGCAGGGCTGACCAATTATTTCTGATTGTTTCATGGAAATCCGCATGCGTGTTTTACCGGTTTTTGTTTCACCTCCGGGTATTGTAATCGAGCCATTAATATCGATCCCTGTTTTATTATTTATTACTTGTTCTTCGACCTCAAAAGCCCCGTTCTGGTTGTAATCTATCCATACATTCCATTGGCAGTTCGTTTTGTTTCCCACCGTGCTGCCCTGTGTAAAATTGTATTTCGTTAAGTTGGTTTTTGTTAATTCTATGGTTTGTGAAGTATGTTCACCAAAACCGTTGTCCTTGTTGCTGGTGTATTTAAAATCGTCAATGGAAATACTTTCAATAAACAAGTGGTTGTCAGTATTTTCAGTGCCTTTCGACTGACAATAAATATCGTTATAATCCGAAGCCACAAATTCCAAGTAATCAATATTAAAGAGGTCAGATTCCGCATCGAATTGAATGATGTTTTTACCTTTTGGAATTTCAATCTTTCCTAAAGAAACAACCACAAAATTTTCCCAGCCCTGTGTACTAAAAAAGGAATATTCAGGAGTAATCAAATCATTGGTTAAATGAAGCCGGAACCGGTTGTCGTTGTTTATCGAAGCTACCCTTGCGTAAACCATATATGTTGTATCTGCACCTGTAATATCTGAATAATTCATCCATTCATCGGGCCAAATCCAACCCACGTTAAATCCACCATAAGGCAGTGCCGAAATCCCAATGTCATCATCTCGATAGGCTCCACCTTCGTTGCCGGGAGTGTGGTCATTGTAACTAACTCCGGGACCACCTGTATCGTAATCTTCCAGTTCAATTTTAAAATGTAAGGGATCTGAATTTCCACCTTTGTAACTTAACGAAATATTGTCGGAGTAAAGTTCAAATTCTGAAATATTATTGGCGTCATTTTTTTCTTTCACCTGATGAAGATTATCCGCAAAAACTTTTACAAAAACCGGTTCGGAATTCACTACAAAAACTGTGTCCATTTCAATCACTGTTTTTTCACCAATCCCTAAAGTTTTAAGTTCTGCATTTTCAATAATTTGAGAAATTTTATTGACTTCAAAAAGTACATTTGATTTTTCCGTGGTTGCCAAATCACCTGCATTGATTATCGAAGCAAGAATTCTTGCTGTGTCCCCTTTTGACGGATGTGCAGGAAACATCCAAACCGAATCGATCTGAAGATCAGCTCCCGAATTTAGCTCATTGCTTAATTCTTTGTACCTGAACCATGCAGGCTTGTACACCGGGACAGAGTTTTCCGTATCACGCTGAACCAGGCTAAAATAGTTGTGGTCGGCAGTCGTTTCCGGTGTTCCGAAGTAAGTATATTTAAACTGAAAAAATCTTTCAATGCGAGGATGTTGATGCGCCGCCCTAACATAGTTCTCAAGGATATTCGCATTTTCTTCGGGATCCGATTTTTTGGTTCCCAACTCTGTTATCCAAATTGGTTTTAACGTATCGCCATATTTGTTCATGGTATTGATAACCACATCTTCAATATTGAAATTGAAATACTCTTCAGTATAAGTATAATAAGGGTGAATCGACATTACATCGTAAGGATAGTGACCATGCTTTTCTTTAAAATTGTTCCATTCATTGCTGGAAAATAATTCCTTTACCCACTCACGTGCAGCCGGATTCGATCTTTGGGGATGAAATGCACCAACGGCATCAATCCCTCCAAAAACAATAGTAGCCGTAGTATCCCATTTTTCGGTGTATTTAAACTTTGAGTAAACAGAGTCCAGTAACAAAGCATATTCGTGAGGTTTTAAAAACCATACTCCGTTTTGTTCGTTCCAAATTTCCCAGGAATGTACTCCCCGTTCGCGAAAATAAGGGACTGCATTTTTTAGTTCGTCAACTAATTCCATTGAATTTGTATAGTGGTCAATCCAACCCCAGGGCTGTTCGTAGGGTTCTTTTTCAGAGGGATAAGATTCATAAGAAACCAACATCATCACATCGATTCCTAATTGATTGCAGGTTTCTATAATATCATCATAATCGCTGTATTGGTGCTTTTGTTGAAGATGAATACGAATGGTTTGTAAACCTATTTCTTTATAATAACTCAGTTCATCCTTATCAATATGAGTTGAAAAAGTTGGAGAAATCCCGAAAAAACGGGTTTTTGAAACTTGAGCATTTGTAATGGTAATCGTATGTAATAGAAGAAAAAAAATAAAAGTTTTTAAATTCATTTGATTTAATTAATGGTATTAAATAAGTGAAAATTAAAATCCAAAATTATAATTTAATTCAAAAAATAAACTATTAAAACGATTTAAATTTTAAATATGGCTGTTTTTAGAATCTTATAAATTGAATAATACTCAGATAATAAGTTATTTAGGTTTAAATTTTTAATATGATTTTATTTAAATGTATTTATGGAAATATTAAAATATTCTATTTTTGAAAAATATTAAGTTGTTTAGTTTTTATAATTGTATCTTTAGGACCTTTAACGGATTAGTTAATTTTATTTTCATTTAAGAAAAGGTTGAGATTAATGCAATGAAAAAAACATCGCTTAAGGATATAGCATCACAACTGGGGGTTTCGCCAACCTTGGTTTCATTTGTTCTGAATGATCGGGGTGATGAAAAAGGGGTAAGTAAAGAGACGCAAAAGAGGGTTAAAACTCTGGCACGAAAACTCAATTTTAAGCCTAATGTGCTTGCAAGAAGTTTGCGTACCGGAAGTTCAAAAACTATTGGATTGATTATTGCCGACATTTCCAATAATTTTTATGCTGTGATTGCAAAAAGTATTGAAGACCAGGCTTCTTTATATGGTTATAATGTGATATTTATGAATTCAGAAGAAGATTCTGTTAAAGAGAGAAAGATGGTTGATTTGCTGATTGACAGAGGTGTGGATGGTCTGATAATTGCCAGTACTTCCCATGGACGTGAAGATATGCGCAAGCTTCGTGATAGTAAAATTCCTTTTGTTCTTATTGACAGATATATTCCAGGTGTAAAAACAAGTTATGTAATTGTTGATAATTATCAGGGTGCTTTTGATATGACTAATCATTTGTTGTCCACGGGGAAAAGCAAGGTTGCTTTGCTATATGTTACTCCATCGCATTTGACAACGATGAAGAGTCGGATACTTGGTTATAAAGATGCGCTGAGAAAGCATGGTGTTGCTGTTAACAAAAGGCTGATTCGGGAAATTCGGCATGATGAGATTTCTGAGAAGATGGCGCTGGAATTAAAAGAACTGGTATTGGAGGAAAATATTCAATCCATCTTTTTTCTAAATAATAAGCTGGCAACAGCCGGACTGGAATTACTTAATAAGTTTGATTTAAGAATCCCTCAGGATATTTCGATAGCTGCCTTTGATGATATTGATCTTTTCAGGTTTTCTTATCCTACGATTACTTCGGTTATTCAGCCTAAAGTGAAAATTGGGGAAAAAGCATTTGAAATATTGTTTGAGAAAATTAAAGGGGGAGAAAGTACCTCTGAAGTCAGGCAAATCGTTCTTCCTGTTGAATTGGCGGTGAGGGATTCATGTGGCAGCAATATGGCAAAAAGACTAAGTGGATTGTAGTGTTTTAAGCTTCTGTATGTTTTTGATAAAAAATACTAAAACGATTAAATGTTTTAATATGGTTTTAAAATGCAGATTATAAGTAAATTATTGTGTTGTATTGTTAATTTATAAAAACAGATGTTATAAAAATTGACCTTTTGTGTAATTATATTAATATTAAATGGTCAGATAGTATAAGGCTCTTAATTGCAAATGACAAAACCAATGGAAAATCTAAAAAAACCAAACCAGAATTCTTCTATCTTGAATAAAACAGTTATTGTATATTGTTTTCTTTTTATCCTTATCTATTCATGTTCGTTGCCAAAGGAGGAAAAGAAGGATTTTGTGGATTATGTAAATCCTTATATGGGAAATATAAGTCACCTGCTGGTGCCAACTTATCCTACCATTCATTTGCCCAACAGTTTCTTGCGGGTCTATCCAAACCGGTCTGATTATACCGGAGATTTATTAAACGGTCTTCCTGTAATTGTTGTAAATCACAGGTTTCGTTCTGCTTTTACTTTAAGCCCTTTTAATGAAATAACTACAGTTAATCCGGTTATTAATTACAGTTACGATCGAGAAAAAATAACACCATATTCATACCAGGTATTTCTTGATGAGCAGGAAATAGAAATAGATTATGCCGTTTCCCATCAGTCGGCATTGTACCGGATTAGCTTCGAAAAAGGAGGCGAAAATTATATACTGTTAAGTACAGAAAATGGAATGTTGAGCTGGGATGGTGAGGCGATTTCCGGATATCAAATCATCGATAACAATAACAAGGTGTTTGTTTATTTGAAGCCTGAATTTCAGCCAGAAAAAATCAATGCTCTTGAAATGGGAGAATTGAATCAGGGAAAATCTGCTAAAGGCAGGAATGCAGGTATTGTAATGCAATTCAATAAAAAAAATGATGAAATAAATATTAGATATGGAATTTCATTTATCGATATTGAACAGGCCAGGCGAAACATGGTGCGGGAAGTTGAGGGGGTAGCTTATGACAAATTGGTCGAATTAGGCAGAAATATCTGGAATAAGGCATTGGGGAAAATCGAAGTATCAGGAGGGAATGAAAAGGACAGAAAAGTTTTTTACACTTCGTTGTACAGATGTTATGAAAGGCCGGTTTGTGTCTCGGAAGAGGGAAGATATTACAGTCCGTTTGATAGAAAAGTACACGATGATTTAGGGCGCAGATTTTACACAGACGATTGGATTTGGGATACCTACCAGGCACATCATCCTTTGAGGATTTTAATTGATCATCAAATGGAAGAAGATATACTGAACTCTTATGTTTTAATGGCGGAACAATCGGAAAACCTCTGGATGCCAACCTTTCCAAGAATTACAGGTGATTTGAGGGGAATGGACTCAAATCACGGAGTTGCAACAATTTTAGACGCGTACAAAAAAGGATTATCAAATTTCGATTTGGAAACTGCTTATGACGCGTGTAAAGGTGCGGTTCTGGAAAAATCACTTTCGCCATGGTCGGCTAAACCTGCCGGAAAGTTAGATGAGTTTTATAAAGAACACGGTTATATTCCTGAATTAAAAGAAGGTGAGCTTGAAACCCATCCGGAAGTAAATCCTACAGAAAGAAGACAATCCGTAACTGTAACTTTGGGTACTTCATTTGATGAATGGTGTTTGTCGCAAATGGCAAAAGAATTGGAATTAAAGGAAGATTATAAATATTTTGCAAAAGGAGCTTTAAACTATCGAAATCTGTTTAACCCTGAAACTAAACTTTTTCACCCAAAAGATGTGGATGGGAACTTTTTGCCAAATGTAAATTATGAAATGCCCGGAAAACCGGAAGCCCGAGGATATTATGGCGAGAACAATGCCTGGGTTTACAGTTTTGATGTAAAACACAATATCCCGGATTTAATCGATTTGATGGGTGGAAATGACAGTTTTACCAATCAATTGGATAAAATGTTCGCCAAACCTCTGGGAATGACGAAATTTCATTTTTACAGAAATATGCCCGATCATACCGGTAATGTTGGCCAGTTCTCAATGGGTAACGAACCTTCATTTCATATTCCTTATTTGTACAATTATGCAGGACAATCCTGGAAAACCCAGAAACGAATCAGAAGTTTATTAAATCAGTGGTTTCGTGATGATTTAATGGGAGTGCCCGGAGATGAAGATGGTGGTGGAATGTCGGCTTTTGTGGTTTTTTCGTTGATGGGGATTTATCCTGTTACTCCGGGAATTCCGGAATATACAATAGGAAGCCCCGCTTTTGAAAGTGTCAAAATTCATTTGTCGAATGGAAATACTTTTGAGATTGATGCAACAAATTTAAATCATGAGAATAAATATATACAGTCTGCAAGAATTAGTGGCAACGATTTGAATTCACCCTGGATTCAGCATAACGAATTAATAAATGGAGGGAAACTTGCACTGAATATGGGGAATCGGGCTAACCGGGAATGGGGATTAAATCGCTCTCGCAATGAAGCAGAGTCGCAAAAGTAATTGCATGGTGCCTTTTCGGGATCTTAATCTATACCCATTTTCTCCTTAACCATCGGAAGGATATCTGTGCTTTCCCGCGATTTGTATGCCAGCAATTGTGTTCCTGAATCAAAGACATAAATTAATCCTTGTTCCCTCGCAACGGTTTCAATTGTTTTGTTAGCTTTTTCAAAAATTGGTGTTAAAAGTTCCTGGTATCTTTGTGATGCCTGCTGTTCTGCACTGGTTCTAAAATTATTCAATCTCTTTTGGAGATCCTGTAATTCTTCCAGCTTGGCATTGCGTTTCACCACGGATGGATCGTTGTTAAACTGTTCTAACTCCATAAGTTTGGTATTATAATCCTCCTGCATTTCTGCCAGCACCTCTTCCAGCTCATTTTGAAAATTGGCGAACTCTTCTTCTGCTGTGGCTTTCTCAGGCATGATCTGGATCAGTGCTCCAAAATCTATGTGGCCAAATTTTACGGTGTGAGAAAAAGCGAAATTTGTGCCGGAAATAACAAGTAAAAAAACAAAAACTTTTAAAATATTATTCATTGTAACATACATTTATAAAATTCTGCAATTGTAATAAATTGTGATGTTTTTCAAACAATAAGCATGACATATTTTTTACCTTGTTGAAAATTTGGATATCATATTCCCGATTTTTAAACTTTTTTCATCAAATGAAGTCTAAAGTATTTCTATGTTAAAGCATGAAAAATAATTTCATCATAAAAATTTTAAACTGGTTAAAATCGACTGAATTATTCGCTCGACCTTCACAACAAATTCCGGCAAAATGGAATCTGGAGGAATACTATCTTGATACCGATCAGGAATTGGTTCATGTTACCGGCTTACAATTAAAAGAAAAAAAACAGTTTTTCAGCATTGAATTTTTTGAAGACAACAGCTATCAACATCAAAATAATTTGAAAGTACCTGTTGTGAAAAATATACAAAATGGAGAATGGGTAATTTCAAGGAATTATATCAAATTGAATTCTTCTGAAGGGAATGAAGCCTTGATCGAGTTTCAATTTGCAATTGTAAAAGAGCAGTTGAAATTATTAAAAAAAGATTCAGAGGGAAGAATTGAATTCTTTGGAATCTTTCATCAGGTAAGTTGAAGCTTTAAAAAAATCTCCTATTTTTGAGCTGATAAATCAGAAAATGGTCGGCATGCAAATCAAGTTTTTAGCAATTACTTTTTTTCTCTTTTTTCTTGGAGTTAACACTTCCAATAATAAGAAACTCGTTGGAATCTGGGAATTGGTTGAGTTTAAAATGGTACAAAGAGGGAAACCAACCACAAGTACCGAAAAAGACTTAAGAGATGCGGGCGCTGAGTGGAATCTGTATTTCTCGGAAGATGGTAGTTTTAAACAGGAGTTTAACATGCGAACACCGGCAATGGAGATGGAAACCGAGGAAGGAACATGGAGAACCGAAAATGACAGTTTGTATATTGAACTTAAAATTGATACACTGTCCCGTAATCTGAATTATTACTATGTAATGCTTGGAGATGCAGTTTCACTGACTCTACAACACCCAAGCTCGACGGATAAAATCGTTACCAGATTCAGAAGAAAAAGAGATTAGGTAACTCCTTTTCTTTTATTGGAATACATTTCAAACTCTTTATTAGATATAATTTCCTCTATCCTAATTATTGTTTTGTACACTTCTGTAAATGTTGTATAAAGAGGGGTTAATCCAAAACGAATATTATCCGGTTCACGAAAATCCGGGATAACCTTAACCTCCGAATTTTTGGGTTCAATTAATGCCGTACAAATCCGATAAGCTTCAGGGTGTTTTAAAGACACATGTGATCCTCTTAGAGCAGAATCAAGGGGGGAACCCAATTTAAATCCCAATGGTTTTAAAACCTCGGTGTACAGGTAAATAAAATATTCCGAAAGTTTTATGCTCTTTTTATAAATATTCTCTATTCCTGCTTCAAGTGTTAAATTTAAACCGGGTTCGATTGCCAATTGACTTATAACCGGTGGAGTGCCTGTAAGAAACTTTTTAATTCCATTTGCAGGTTTATATTTTAAATCGAATTCAAAAGGATTTTTATCGCCAAACCAACCCTGCACCGGTGAAAAAAGTTTATTCTGCAAATCTTTTCTGACATATAAAAATGCAGGAGATCCAGGACCACCATTCAAATATTTGTAGGTGCAACCTACTGCCAAATCTGCTTTTGTTGTATTAATATTTATTGGAACAGCACCTGCTGCATGACTTAAATCCCATAGCACGAGTGCGCCCTGTTGATGTGCCAGGCTTGTAATTTCTTCTGCATTGTACAGAAAAGAACTTTTAAAGGCCACCAATGAAAGCACAAGCAATGCAGTCTTTTTAGTAATTTTTCTTTTTAAATCATTAATATTTATCGAAATCTCATCATTTGCTTCTGCCAGTTTCAATTTATGTTTTGCATTTGAACCGGAAATAATCCCCTGTAAAATGTACAGGTCTGTCGGGAAATTAAATACGTCGCTTACGATTTCTGTTCTTCCTTTTTGATAGGATAAGGCTGCTTTTGCCAGTTTATATAAGTTAACCGACGTGCTGTCGCTTACAACAACTTCTCCGTTGTCAGCACCAATAATTTGTGCAATTTTATCTCCAAGTTTTTCGGATTTGGTGTACCAGTTTTTGTTCCAGCTTTTAATTAAATCGTTTCCCCATTGATTAGTTACAAGTTCTTCCAACATGGTTTTGGTATCTTCTGGTAATCTTCCCAAAGAGTTTCCGTCAAGATAAATTGTGTTTTTATCCTGAATATGAAAACGTTTACGAAATGGATTCAAACTGTCATTAAAATCCATTTTTTGTGCAAACACGAGGGATGATTCAAAATTTGAACTCATAAAAAATTTAATTATTGAGAATAATTTTTACCACCGGAAATATACTTTCCACCCACAGCGTATACATTGCTCCGGAAGGATGCAAACCATCAGATGCAATTAATGATGATTCAAATTTAGCAGTGCGTGATATTCCTGTGATATTTACATAATTTGCTTTTCTGATTTCCGTCTCTTCCCGGTTAATTCGGTTAAAAATATCGATTTCCTTTGCTATTTTCTCTTCGTTTGTTTTTCCAAAAGGAGTAACTCCATAATCGGGAATAGAAATCACTATTACTCTTTGTTCATTATTTCCTGCAAATTGAATGGCCGTTTGCAGCAATTCTCTGAATTGCTTCCGGTATTCAAGCGTATCCCTTCCTCGGTATTGATTATTTACACCAATTAAAAGGGTTACCAGATCATAAGTACCGGAAATATTTGCCTGTTTTATTCCAAAGGAAAGTTCATCAGTGGTCCAACCTGTTCGAGCCACTATGATCGCAGAATCCGTGTGGAAATTATTATCGTTTAGTTTTTTTACCAATTGAACCGGAAACCTCATCTCTTCCGCAACACTTTCTCCAATTGTGTAAGAATCTCCTAATGCCAGGTATTTTAATCTTTTTGGTTTTTCCTTAATTTCACTTTCCATTTTTACCTGGTTATAATTATCCGTAGTATCCATTTTTTCACACGAAAACCAAAGTAAAATTGATATAAGTAATATTGTCATGTTTTTATTTTTCATTCCCGTTCAATTATTTTTATGAAATAACAAATTGAACGTTTTTTCGGTTTGAAATTTTAATAAAATTTAATCCTCAAAAAAACTAGCAAACACCGGATGTTTATCTTTTTATTGGTTTTAAATTTTGAAAGTAAATATCAAGTGCAGCAGGGAAGGGCTGTAATGCTCTTTCAAAAATTCCCAGAGAATAAGCAATGGTTAGCCCATAATTGGTAATTGGTACACCGGCTTGCCGGGCTTTCATAATTCGGCTTAACATTTCTCTTCTGTTCCACATACAGGCACCACAATGGATTATTATCTTATATTTTGAAATATCTTTTGGGAAGTCATGTCCTCTTAAACTATCAATTTCCAATTTTCCGCCTACATACTGAGTCAGCCACCTGGGTATTTTAACAGTTCCGATATCTTCACCAATAGGGTGGTGAGAACAGGCTTCTGCAATTAAAACTTTGTCCCCGGTTTTTAATTTGTCGATTGCCATTGCCCCACGTACCATTTCATTTAAATCTCCCTGAAAACGTGCAAAAAGAATAGAAAAAGAAGTCAGAGGAATGTAAGGAGGTGTATCGGCAGCAACTTTTAAAAATGCCTGTGAATCTGTTACAACCAATTTTGGTGGTTTATTAAAACGAGACAATGCTTCGCGAAGTTCACGTTCTTTTACTACAACTGTAAAAGAATCATTGTCGAGCAAATCGCGGATACTTTGCACCTGGGGTAGTATCAGCCTGCCTTTGGGTGCTTCCTTGTCTATAGGAACCACCAAAATAGCAGCTTCACCCGGACCTACCAGGTCAGCAAGAATACTGGGACGATTAATAAAATCTGCCGGAGCCGATTTTAAGAGCAATTCTCTAAGTTCAGTAAATCCTGTTCTATGAATTGCAGAAGTTTGCACAAAGCCGGTTTTTTCCAATTTTAAGGCTGCTATAATTTCGCTGTTTTTTTTGTATAAATCGGTTTTGTTAAAAACAACAATAAATGGAATAGCCCTGTCCTTAAACTCATTTATTATTTTTAGTTCGTATTCTCCCCAATCCTTAAAATTCGAAACAATAACACCCAAATCAGTACGATCAAAAACTGCAAATGTTTTTGTAATTCGTTTTTCACCCAAATCACCAAGGTCATCAATCCCTGCAGTATCGATAAACAAAACAGGTCCAAGCGGCAGAAGTTCCATGGGTTTTTCAACCGGGTCAGTAGTAGTTCCGGCAATTTCAGAAACAATGGATACTTCCTGACTTGTAAGCGCATTTAAAATGCTAGATTTTCCGGTATTCCGCCGACCAAAAATACCAATATGTAAACGAAAAGATTTTGGTGATTTCATATGTTGTAAATGTCGTGGATGAAATTACAAATTCATTTTCATTCGAACAATGACATATAAAAAAAGGGCGCTTTGGGCGCCCTTTTCAATGCTATCTTTCGATTATTTTTTTTCAGCTTTCTTAGTTGACGGACAACATGCTTTTTTTGATGCAGCGCAACTTTTCTTTTGTGCTTCACCACATCCGGCAACAGTTGCAGCCGATGCTGTTTTCGAATCTTTAGCTTTTGAGCTACAGCATGCTTTTGTTTCTTTTTTGGTTTCTTTCTTTTTGTCCTCTTTTTCGCTTGCCGACACACTTGATGAGGCAATCCCGAAAGTCAGAGCCAATGCAAATACTAATACTAATCTTTTCATGATTTTTTGAATTTACGTTTAAGTTGAATTATAAATAAAGGGTTTATAAATACTAAAAATATTAACAAACGACTGCAAGATATAATTTTCTTTAAAATCAAAAAAAAATGAAAGGCACAAAAAAAGCTGCTCTAATTAAAGAGCAGCTTCAATATTATTAAAATATTCAACTAATCTGAACCTATTTATTTTCGGCTACTTTCTCAGTGCTAGCTGTTTTCTTTGAAGTACAGCCTTCTTTTTTTGCTGTTGCACAGCCATCTGCTTTTGCAGTTGTGCTTGCTTGAGCTTTTGATGTAGCACATCCGTCAGCTTTTGCTGTAGCGCATCCGTCAGCTTTGCTTGATTTTGCTTCTTTAGCCGCAGTTTTTTCTTTTTCAGGAGATTCTGCTTTGTCATCTGCATCTGCAACAACAGTTACCTGATCATACAATTCCGATGTCATTTCTTCACCTGACATTGCCATTGATACTCCATAAGCGGCTACTAAAGCTAATACTAAAAATAATTTTTTCATGGTCTTAAATTTTGAGTTATACATCTAATTAATAAACAATTTTAATTTAGACTCAATATTAATAATTTATTTTCAATCTTGCAAAAAATATTTAAAGATTATTTTGTCTTTTTATTTGATTTAATGTTAAGTTGTTGAAAATGTGAGTAAAAGAAAATGTTAATGAAGTGTTAACTTTATCGATAATTTAATAGCCCAGCTTACAAACTGCCTCAGGAGTAATCAATTCTTTATATTCTGATTCACTAAGGAATTTGATCTTAACCACAGCTTCGCGTATAGAAATTGACTCATTTTTAGCCAGTTGCAAAACTTCACTTGCTTTTTTATATCCAATTTTTGGCAGAAGCGCTGTAATTGTAGCCGTTGAGTTTTCGACATTGAGTTTACAAAGCTCTTCATTCGCACTGATTTCTTTTACACAGTTAACATTAAATAAGTTAACAGCTTTTATCAGAATGCTAAGATTTTCAAGAAGAGCATCAGCAATAAGCGGCAAAAATTGGTTTAATTCAAGATTTCCTAATCCTGAAGCAGTTGTTATAACCTGGTCGTTCCCCATGACTTTAACAGCTGTCTGTGCCACTGCTTCAGGAATTACCGGATTAACCTTCCCGGGCATAATTGAGGAACCTGCCTGCATTTGTGGCAGGTTAATTTCTCCCAAACCGGCGTCCGGTCCGCTTGATAACAACCGCAGATCGTTACTTACCTTGAATAAACTTGTGGCAAGAGCTTTTAAAATTCCCGAAACTTCAACAAAAACATCAGCATTTTGAGTGCCATCTATCAGGTTTTCTGCCCGTGCCAAGCCAATATTTGTATTTTCCCTCAAACGATCGACCACCGTGAAAATAAATTGTTTTGGTGCTCCCAGTCCAGTTCCAATTGCTGTTCCACCCAGGTTTACTACCCTCAGTCTTTCTTCACATTTATAAATTCGCCAGCGGTCCCGGTTGAAAGCCTCAGCATATGCTCCCATCTCTCTCCCTAAAGTAGTTAATACTGCATCCTGAAGCTGGGTTCTGCCTATTTTTACAATATGGGCAAACTCCTTTTCTTTATGCTGAAATGTTTCCTGAAGATTTAAGACCTGTTGCTCAAGGTTTCGCAATAGTCTTATGGCGGCAATTTTTAAAGCAGTAGGGTAGGTATCGTTTGTAGATTGGTGTAAATTGATATCATCCAGTGGAGAAACAATGTTATAATTACCCGGACTTTCATTTAAAATCTGAAGTGCCCTGTTGGCTATTACTTCATTGATATTCATATTGGTGGAAGTACCGGCTCCTCCCTGGAGTGCGTCTACCAGAATGTGTTCTGACAGATCCCCAACGGACATTTCATAACAAGCTTTTTCAATGGCATCTGCTTTTAGTTTATCATCCCAAAAATCAAATTGATTGTTGGTTTGTGCACATGCGAGTTTTACTTCACCATAAGCTTTTATCAATTCAAAATGAATTTTCCTTTCGGAAACCGGAAAATTTTCAACAGCCCGAAGGGTGTGAATCCCCCAAAGGGCATCAGAAAGGATTAGTTTTTTACCTAATTGGTCGGTTTCAACTCTTGTATTTGTCATGACTTCCAGGATTACAGGATTTTCTGATATTATCTTTATTAATTAAGGACGTACAACATAGCAGTTTATTAACAATAAACATCATCTTTTCCGGCGGCTACTCTCTTCACCAGTTTTTCTGCACGCTGTTTGGCTATTCCTTTCATCTCTGCAATTGTCTCATAAATTAACTTATTTCCTATTTCAGAAGTTTCAGGTGATGCATAATTCATCAAATATTCCTTAAAAGAAGAAAGGGCATTTGGACCACAATGTAATTTAATATCTCCCGGTTTTGCCAAATCCATAAAATCCATTCCTGTTCTTCCCAACCTGTAGCAAGCTGTACAGAATGATGGAATGTATCCCATCGATGCCACATCTCGAATCACTTCATCAAGTGAGCGGTGGTCTCCCAAACTGAATTGTCCGGAAGGATCATCTTCTGATTCTTCTTCGTATCCACCCGGATTTGTTCTGCTGCCTGCCGAAATCTGACTAACGCCCAAAGCAAAAGTTTCTCTTCTCATTTTTGCTGTTTCCCGGGTAGACATGATGATTCCGGTATATGGAACTGCCAATCTTAAAATGGCAACTATCTTTCTGAAATCGATATCTGAAACCGGGAATGGTGGATGTGATGCAATATTACTGTTGGTGGCAGGTTCTAAACGTGGAACACTAATTGTATGTGGACCAACATTAAATTTATCTTCCAATTCAAGAATATGTTGCATCATGGCCAGAATTTCGAAACGGTAATCGAAAAGGCCAAATAAAACTCCAATACCCACGTCGTCAATCCCGGCTTCCATTGCACGGTGCAACGACCAGGCCCTCCAGTTGTAGTCTCTTTTTTTACCTCCGACATGCACTTTATTATAGGTTTCCCGATGGTAGGTTTCCTGGAATATCTGGTAAGTTCCAATTCCCGAACCTTTTAATAATTTAAATTCTTCGGTTTTTAAAGGAGCAACATTTACGTTAACCCTGCGCACTTCCCCGTGTTCGGTTTTTACATCATAAATTGTTTTTATCGAATCAAGTACATATTGAAATCCCCGTTTGGGATAAGACTCGCCGGCAACAAGCAATACTCTTTTTTGTCCCTGGCTTATCAAAGCTTTTACCTCCTTTGCAATTTGATTCTGTGAAAGAGATGAGCGTACAATATCCTTATTTGTTGCCCTGAATGCACAGTACAAACATTCGTTTGCACAAAGGTTTGAAATATAGAGTGGTGCAAATATTACCAACCTTTTTCCGTATATGGTTTCTTTAACCTTGTTGGCCGTATTAAACAATTCAGATAACATTTCCGGATCACTTATATTCGTAAGAGTTGCAACCTCATCCAAATTCAGCCCCTTCATTTCTGAAGCTTTTGCCAATACTTCTTTTATTTTTCCAAAGTCTGCCAGTTTGTTGGATTCCAGAATATCCCAAATTTTTTGTTCGTTAATAAAATCGGCGAGTATGTTGTACATGGTAGTTGAAAGTTTGTTGTTTAAAGTTTAAAGACCATTCATTTTTTAGCCAATCCGGATTTTACAGAAACTCCGGGAATGCTGCCCAGTTTTCCGGATAAAATCCCGAGTTCATCGGTAGTTGAATTAATTACAAGCGTTATTACAGAGGTGTTTTCTTTTGCGTTGGGCAGACCCGTGCGAGCAAGAATCAAATCACCGTTTTTACTTAATACTTCATTTACAACTCCGGCGCTTTTTTCGCGGTCATCTATAATTATTCCTATAAAACCTAATCGTTTCATTTGCTAAAAAAGTCGGAAGTCGGAAGACCGGAGACGGAAGAAAACAAACCGCTCTACTCTACGAACTTCTGGTTAATATTTGTACTGCGGAAATGATTTAAGATGACATTAGCAAAATAAGATAAAATTATGCCCTTTTACTTTTAACTTTTGCCTTTTTGAGTCCTCCCTAATGTCAGCCGAAGCCTTCCCGCAGGATTTTGGTGTAAAAATACAGGTTTATTTTATTGTCTGAAATGATTTTTGTGATAAGCGGGGTATGTTATAGAGCCTGTTCAATAAACATGAATAGTTTTAACTGTCTCCAAATGTCTTCGCTTCGAATTTGTTGTTTTAAAATTAATCGGTACACCAAAAGAAACAGGAACCGGTTTCCCGCTGCACATAGCCGGTTTCCACCTTGGCATCATCGAAACTACTCTGTATGCCTCAGCGTCGAGCAGTGGATGTACACTTTCCAAAATACTTATTTCTGAAATGTTTCCTGTAGGAGCAACAATAAAGTTTACCAATACCTTTCCTGATATGTTCAGGGAGAGCGCATCGGGTGGATATATCAAATTTTTTGTTAAGAAGTTGTGCAATGCTTGTTTCCCTCCCGGAAATTGAGGATCTTCGTCAAAGATTTCAACACATTCATAGACTTCCTGTAAAGGAAATTCCATATACGTAACCATTAAATCTTCCTGTGTTGTAAAATCCCGAAATCGTTTGTCGAAAAAAAAAGGTTCTCCAAACCAAAGTATTTTATTACCACACACAGGAAAAGCAATATTAAGGATTGAGCTGCCGGTAATTCCATCGTAAACAGCAGGTGAAAAATCATAACCTTTGCTTAGCCAATTCATTAGTTCAGGTCTCATTTCCTTGCTATTTTTAAAATCGATTTTTTCAATTCTTGAACTGCCGGCTTGGTCAATGAAAATTGTAAAACGACATACCGTTGTAACACTATTTTCCTTGTTAAAACTTAAATCAATTTTGTTGAGCTCTTCTTTAAGATTAACTATGTTGAATGGCCAGGCTGCTCTCACGAAAAACGGACTTTCAGGAATTTGATGTCCTAATTCATCAAAACATTCCTGCGAAATCAATTGGTCCATTTCAAATTTTGCCTTTCGCTTTATATTTTGATTTTTATGATAGGAGATGTAAGTTCCATCAATTGCCCCTTTTTTATAATTTACTTTAGAATATAATTTTCCATCATCATAAAACTGTTTGACCTTACCTTTAGGTAATCCAAACTCCATATTTTCAATTTTTTTAAGCCTTCCATTTTTAAAATAGTGCTTAAGATTGCCTGTTAAACCTTTATAATATTTTCCTTCAAATTTCAATTCTCCGGACTCATAAAAACCTTTTACTTCCCCAACACCATAAGTAAAATCAATTTCTATTTTTGGTTTAATATTGGGATAAAAAGTATAATGTTTTCCATGCGGCCAAATTTTACCCTCCTTTTTTAATTGATTAAAATTACCGGAATTTATATTTGTAACCTGCGATTTTAATGTCCAGTATTCCAGTAGTTTGTCTGTTTCTTGGTCGTAATATCTCGCAATGAATAGTTTTGGATCTTCAGGACTCTGAGCTAATTTTATTTTAATGTTTTTATCATTAAAAGATTCTTGAGCGACTAATTGAAAGGATAAAATAATCAGCAGACAGACAAAGGTTAATTTAAAGGGATTCATATCACTTGTTTGGTTTTTTGTTAAATACAAAAATAGTTTTTTTATGAGATCTTAATAATCCAAATCAATTTTATTGAAAAGAAAAAAACTACTTTTGAAGCTGAAAAAATATTGAATGTTGGACAAACAATACATCATAAAATTGCTACAGTTAAGCGGGGAGAAAAGAACAAAACTTCTTCAGCGTTCAAAAGAAATTAAGGAAGAAACTGTTGGGAAGAAGGTTTACTTTAGGGGATTGGTTGAATTTTCCAATATCTGTTCCAAAGATTGTTTGTATTGTGGAATTCGAAAAAGCAACACAAATGTTGTACGTTATCAGGCAACAGATGAAGAAATTCTGGACGCCTGTCGGTTTGCCTGGAAAAACAATTTTGCCTCTGTTGTATTACAGTCGGGAGAAATTTCGTCTCTGGCATTTATAAAAAGAGTTGATGGATTGCTGAAAAAAATAAAGCAGTTATCGAATAACGAATTAGGAATTACATTAAGTTGTGGTGAGCAATCAAAAGATACCTATAAAAGATGGTTTGAAAGCGGAGCCCATCGTTTTTTGCTACGCATAGAATCTTCTAACCGCGATTTGTATTATAAAATCCACCCCGAAAACGACAAGCATTCTTTTAAAAAAAGAATTGAAGCGCTTGGATTTTTAAAAGAAACAGGTTACCAGGTGGGAACAGGTGTAATGGTTGGACTTCCCTTTCAAACTTACGCAGATTTGGCAAATGACCTGTTGTTTTTTAAACAGCTGGATATTGATATGTGTGGAATGGGGCCGTATATCGAACATGAAGATACACCCTTGTATCAATATCAAAATCAACTTAAAACAAAACAGGAGCGATTTGATTTGACCTTGAATATGATAGCAGTTTTACGTCTGATGATGCCCGATATTAATATTGCAGCGGCAACTGCTTTACAAGCCATAGATCCTGCTGGAAGAGAAAAAGCACTTTCTGTAGGCGCAAATATTATCATGCCCAACCTGACCCCTTGCGACTACAGAAAGGAATACCAGCTGTACGAGGACAAACCCTGTCTGGATGAAGATGCCGAATTGTGCCGAAATTGTCTGGAAGCCCGTATAGAATTAGCCGGGAGTGAAATCGGTTATGGAGAGTGGGGAGATTCAAAACATTTTTATAAAAGGAAAAGTTGAGTTATTAATTAATGAATTCTGATCCCAGCTGAAAAGCCCAGCCATGTTCTAATATTAGTTTTTCCACTGTAATGATTTGTGATATAATATGGCGGAAATTTTGATCCAATTGTTCCGTCATCATTTATATATTCAGATACCATTACATTTATTGTCGGGCCTGCAAAAAATTGAAGATTCTCTTTTTTACCTCCCGAAAAAGTAAGTTTTAATTGTTGCAATCCGTTGTATGCTTCTGTCCAGTTTGTACCTTCATTAATTTGATAGGTCATGGCTTCCAGGTTTATTTTGAAATTTTCCTGGTTTGTGAGATGCGTTCCAATTCCATAGCCAAAACCCCAACGAAAATCATCGCTAATAAACTGTGAGCCTACCGAGAAAATATTGTAAAAAGCCGGAACACCAATTTTGAATGAGCCATAAGCATTCAAGCCTTCGCTAATCCCAATTTCCACATCTCTGTATCCATGACGAACGATACTCAGGAATCCGATAGGAACACCGCTTTTAATTGTGTCGGCAATATTTAATAAACCAAGCTGCAATCCTTGTACACTTTCTGCGACATTTAAGATTCCAGCTATTTGTGCTCCATCAATATGTTCTGATACATTTGTTATTCCTGCAATCTGAGCTCCTTTTGAATTGAGCGAAAGATTTACTATTCCGGCTAGTTGCACACCATTAATTCCGCCAATCGATGCATTCAGAATTCCTCCGGCCTGTAATCCCTCTATCTCGTCGGCAATGTTAACAATACCGGCAAGCTGAACAGCATTTGAATATCCAAGTGTAAAATTGCCAATTCCCGCTCCCTGAAATCCTCTTGTTTCTTCAGTATTTACGTTTGCTATTCCGGCAAATTGAGCACCTTGTAAATACCCTCCGGTAAAATTTACTAATCCTGCCAACTGAGCACCTTCAGCAAAATTACGATTTAGGTTTGCAAGTCCTCCCAGTTCTACTCCCCGAAAACCGGCATGATACCCAGCTAAGATGTTAACCGAAAATTTGTTAATCGTAAATGGTGAATTTGTTCCATTAGTTCCCAGCGGAGTTACCAGGGTTAATTGAAATGTTTTTGTTTCTGAGCTTCCTGAACTCTGAGCATTAAGAACAGAACTGCAAATTATTAAACTGAAAAAGGAAAGTAAAGCAATTTTTCTCATTTCGTTTGATTAAGTAATTTTTATTAACAGACAGGATAAATAACTTAAAGTTGCAATCAATAAATGTTTGATTTAAAAAATAAACGCATAACCAATTTTCATAAAAAAGGATTGCCCCGTCTGTGTAAGTTTAGTATTGCTGTTACTGTAATAATCATCGGAATAACCCAGATAAATTACTGTTTGAGGATTTACCTTGTAAGACATAACAATCTGCGACATCAGACTTTCGGATTTTGGATCCGGTGGATCTTCATACATTTCGGTATTGTACTTGTAATTTCGGTATTGCAAAATAGTTCGTAAAGAGAACTTTTTAGTAAATTGATATTGTAAAGTTGCATTTGAAATGCTTGCCTTAAAAAGATTTTCACCTTCAACATTCAAACGATCGAAGGTATAGTTATATTCAACATTAAAGCGTTTGCCAAGGCTAAAATTCGTTGAAGGACGAAAATTCAGACGTTTCCCGGGTTGCGTATTGGCATAATCAATCCTGTCGCCCCATATTGCAAACAGTGATAAACGCATGTTACCAACAGGATTAAAGCCGTACCGGGCCATATAAATGTTTTTGTTAAAATATTTATCGTTATAAAATTCCCGCTCGTAACTGTAACTGATAAAAGAATGAGATTGTAATACTCCCATATACATCAATTCTGTTTCAACTCTTCTGCGAAGTAGTTTGTTCTGTTGGTTTTGCATATACATGTAATTCCCGGCCAGAACAAAATTAGTCCACCAATTATCTGTTTTCTCTGAAATCCACATGTAGTTTAATCCTCCCGTATATTCTTTATAACCCACCATTGGAACAAATCCCTGGTCGGAGCGGTAATTATCACCGTAGTTTTCGTGTGAAAAGAAATACCCCCAGTGTTTTGAATCATGTGAATAATAAATATCTATGGCTTTGTCAGTAAATTTTCCTTCTGGTTGTTCAAATTCATCTACCACATCATCGGTATATTGTGTTGTAGAACCGGCTATCATTACAGCCACCAAATCTTTGTCGGTTAAACGAAAAAAACCATCAATTCCGTAAACATGATTAAAATAATCTTTTCCTTGCCTTCCGGTGTATAAAAGCCCGGCAGTGTATTTACTGCCAAAATCTTTTTTGTATCTAAAAACAGAGTTTAAAGAACTTTGATCCAACGAAGTGCTGTTAGAGCCCTGATTGCCCGGGAAAAGCAAATTTGTTATTTTATCCTGTACCATATATGCCCCTATGGTATGCGATTTTTCCTTCCCGGTAACTTTTGCACCCCAAACAGGGTCACGCAATGTACGCGTATAAACCGCATCAACCTGTGTGTCAAAAAAATCTGATCCTTCAGTGAAAAACGGACGTTTTTCAGGAAAGAAAAGAGCAAATGGTTCATTAATATCAAGCAATGCAGCATCAGCTTCTACCTGGGAAAAATCGGGATTTAATGTTCCGCTAAGTATAATATTATTGGTGATTCCCCATTTTCCGGTAAATCCCGGTTCAAGACTTTTCTCCTGCCAGTCATAATCTTCATCAGGATTATCCAAATCTCGTGAACGCTGTATATTGGCAGAAATGGTTGGAACAAGTTCAATATTTTTTCCGGGTTTTGCTCCTTTGAAGCCTTCAAGTTTTATACTTTGACACAGGTAACAGTTTTTATTTCGGTCACGTTTGAAGGTTCCGATGTGATGTCTTACTTTTCTTGGATAACTTCTTACAGCATCAAAACCCCATATCTGCATTTCTCCAGACCGCTGAAACCTAAGGGTTTGAAAAGGTATCGACATTTCTACCTCGTAACCTTCTTCAGTAATTTGCCCGTTTGAATCCCAGATTGCATCCCATGATGGATCAAAATTGCTGGTTGACTCAATAGCATCGTGTTGAATCCCGTATGGATTACATATAAAATCGAAAGAGCGACGTTCATCGTTGTAGGTATCTAAAATCACTCCTATCCAATCGTCGTTAAATGCATTATCACGGTCAGTAAAATGTGCTCTTATTTTTTCCGGTTCAGGATCGAAAGCTTTAAATCCGATGTATAGATGAGTCTCGGTATTAATTATATAAACATAAGTTTTTACCGGTGCCGGAATATTATCACCGGGCTGGACTTCATAGGGAAGTTCAATCTTTACTGCATTCTCCCATAAAGCATCTTTTAGTAAACCATCAACTTTGATTTTATCCTTGGTAACAGGTACCTGGTAAACTGTATTTTTTGTTGAGTCTTTTGATGGAAGAACAATTTTTATAGCATTTGCCTGAATTACAGTAAATATAAGGATTGAAGAGATTAGAAAGACTTGACGCATTAATTGTTTAGTTGATAATTGTTTGATATAAGACGACAAAAAATCAAAAGGATTACAAAAAAAAATAAATAGTTCCTGCAAAAAAATATTTGCCGTAAGAATTTAAAGAAAAGAAAGTGATTTTATTATAAACCAAATGAGAGTAATGGTCTGTGCGGTAGAAAGTTAATTGCTATTTTTAAAGTTTTGTTTTCCAAAGTTAACTTGACAGGATACAGGCTTAAGAAATTTTATAGTTTGATAATTCAATGCTTATAAATTTTGTTTTAGTTTGTTTCAATTTTGTATTTCCCATAAACCATTTCCCGGTTGGGTAGCAGAACCGAATCCAAACAAACAATACTATCCAGTTCATTCAAACTGTTTCCATACCATCTTGAATATCCATAAATGTTGTATTGCACTGAAACATTTACAGGAACTCTGTAATTTAATTCGTGGTTATTTTTTTCTGCCGGATTTGGGTAATATGGAAATGATGAATCGATAGTTAATTTGGCCAGTTTTCTTTTTAGCAAAATTGCGTTAATCTGAAAATTAACCAAATGGGTTCCTACATCAAATCGTTTCAACTCATTGCGCTGCTCAATAAAAGAAATTTTTTGGTTGGGGTAGTCGGCAATAACTTTTTTATATGACCAAAAAAAAGGAACACCAAAAAGATTTGCATCTGCCTTTTCAACACAAATTGCACTTTTAATAGTATCATTGGCAAGATTTATATTTTTTGCAATACAAAAATTAAATGAACCGGAATTTGAGGAGTCATTTTTTAAATGGTTGAAAAATGTTTTTTGAGTTCCACCAAATATTTTGAAATTCTCAAAATCAGAAGAAATAGTGTCTTTTAAAACAAGGGGAGTTGAGCATCCGGAATCAAACTTTACCATTTGTGTTAAACTGTCAATTTGGATCTCTAATGTGTATCCTTTGCCATATCTTCTGAGTGGAATTGAAGTTGAATCGCTCAGAATCGAATGGTTCTTTTTGGGTTTGTGCAATACAATCCGGTACTTTTCCATATCGAACTCGCAAATAAAATGAGATAATATATCGCTGCCTATTACTCCAACTAAATTCTGTTTATTATTAAAAAATCCTTTATCCAACCAACTCTCATTGTCCAGTGGCCAGACCTTAATGTGTGGAAATTCTACTTCACCTAAATCAAAATTTTTGGCCCTAATCATTTTTTTTCTATCCTGAATTTTTTGGGCGTCACTCAATTTTAGCCGGAAAGTTGTATCTCTCCTGTTTAGTAAAGATTCTTTTATTCCGGAAATATCCGATCCTGTGTCAACAAAAAAAATTCCTGTTGTATCGTTAAATCTTGCTGAGATGTATATATATCCGTTGTCGTCTGTAGTAAAAGGAATAATACATGAATCGCCCTCCATTTTAAAAGGGTAATGCTTTTGAGAAGGAATGACTAAAATCAGAATTATTGGAAAAACCATAATTATTATTGAAATAAATATTATGTTTTTTCTAAAAAAGTGATGACTTTTTAGTAATGCGTTCATTAACTGACTGATCTCGTTTTGGTTTAGAAAAGGTAAAGATAAAATTATGTTTGGTTTTTTTAGAATAAAAGTCAGGGTGAATTCAGTTCCCCAACAATTTTCCTTCCGTGAAATTCATTTGCCCCGGTAAGTCTGTTGAGTGCATTAATATTTTTGTCGGTAACTTTTCCTGCTACTATTATTTCTATTTGCTTACCTGCAGTTTCTATCATTTTAACCAGAGTGTTTTTACCTTCCAAAGCTGTTGCTTGTCCGCCCGATGTCAGAATCCTTTTAATTCCATGGATTCGTTTTAGAATCTGAACAGCATGGACCGGATTTTCCATATTGTCAATTGCTTTATGAAACGTTACAGGCAAAGGTTTTGCGTATTCACATAAAATCGCAGTATTTTTTGTATCTATCTTATTGTCCTTTGTTAAAAGCCCTAAAACAATCCCAGAAGCTCCGGCTTTTTTTGCCAAATCTATTTCTGATTTCATTTTTTTGATTTCGATTTCAGAATATACAAATCCACCTGCACGCGGACGTATCATAACCATAATAGGAATGTTCAATCCTGAGATAGTTTTTCCCATTAAATCAAAAGATGGTGTTAAGCCGTCATTTTTTAGATCACTGCAAAGTTCAATTCTGTCTGCTCCGTTTTTTTCAGCCCGAAGCGCCTCTTCAAAAGTTTCTACACAAGCTTCTTTTATCATCAGTAAATAATCAAAAAAAGTAATCGGCAATTTCGTAAAAATATCGTCATGTGATAAATAATTCTTTATTTTGTTTCTTATGAAATACAACCTGATAACTATTCTTGGACCCACTGCAACAGGAAAGACCGGTGTAGCTGCAAACCTGGCTGCTGCTATCGACGGTGAAATTATTTCTGCCGACTCAAGACAAATTTACCGTGGAATGGATTTGGGAACAGGAAAAGATTATGAGGATTATTTTGTCAATGGCGTTGAGATTCCATCTTATTTAATCGATATTGAAGATGCCGGGGTGCATTACAATGTCTATCGATTTCAAACCGATTTTATCAAAGTGTTTGAAGATATACAAAGCAGAAACAAATTTCCGGTTTTATGTGGCGGAAGTGGTTTATATCTTGAAGCAGTATTAAAAAAATACAGGTTAATCGAAGTGCCTCCAAATAAAAAATTACGTGCCGAACTGGAAGGAAAAAGTCTGGAGGAACTAAGCGAAATTTTAAAAAGTTTAAAACCTAAATTACATAATCATACCGATATAGAAACGGATCGGCGTGCAGTCAGGGCTATTGAAATTGAAAAATATTATGCAGAAAACCCTCAGGTTGATTCTTATTTTCCTGAAATTGAAAGTTTAAATGTCGGGATTGATTTTGACCGCGAATTAAGAAGGCAACGAATTACCAAACGTTTAAAACAGCGCATGGAAGAGGGAATGCTCGTTGAGGTACAGAAATTACTGGACTCGGGATTAACTCCGGAACAGCTGATTTATTATGGTCTGGAATATAAATTTCTGACACTTCATATCATCGGTGAACTTTCGTACGATGAAATGTTTCGGCAACTGGAAATCGCAATTCATCAGTTTGCAAAACGTCAAATGACATGGTTCAGGGGAATGGAAAAACGTGGCACAAAAATTCATTGGATTGATGGGCATCTGTCGATGAATGAAAAGGTTAATGCGATATTGAAAATTGCAAATCAGTAAAGGTTCTATTTTCAGATCTTTTTTCTGTTGTTTAGTTGACTGTCAAAAGAAATCAAAAGAACTTACTTTGATAAAAACATTCTAAGCAAAGCCACTACTGAAAATAATCTGAAAAAGGCTCGCAATCTGCAAAATATTGCTTGGGTGTCATTCCCGAAAGTTTTGAAAAATCATTGGTCATATGCGACTGGTCGTAATAACCGCACAAATAAGTAAGTTCTGTAATATTGGTGGCTGGTTTTACAGCCTTTTCGTAAATGGTATTTTGAAATCGTACTATCTTTAAAAAGCGTTTGGGCGAAATACCTGTAAAACCAGAAAAAACACGTTCAAATTGTTTTCTGCTATAACAAGCATTTGAAGCCAATTCATTAATTGTTATTTTTCCTTTGGCTTGATTAATCAGATGAATACAGTTTTCAATCCGGTTAAAATTGTATTTCTTTTTACTTTTTTGAATTCGTTGTAAAAGAAAACTTTCCACAATTTTTATTCTTTCCTCAAATCCACCTGCCTCAAATAATTTCTCTTCCAGTTTATCTACACTGTCTTTTAAAAGGTAACGAAGTGGAACATTTTGATTCAGGAGTTCGATTAAAGGAATATCGAAAAACACAGATAAACCATGGGGTTGGAACAGGATGGAAAATAAGGAAAGATCCCCGGTTACTTTTAAATCGTAATAATTGTTGTTTTGACCGGAAACCAAAGAACTGTCAACGATCGAATTATTTTTTCTAGTTGATTCAGGCCTGTCTTTTAAATAGAAAATCAAATCGCATAAACCATTGGGTACAATGCGCTGTATATGTTCAACACCTGCAGGCAAAGAATTTTCCATGGCCCAGTATTGTTTTACATAATTCGAAAGAATTGGCGATGGTTTGGAAATCTGATATTTCATGTCAAATATTTGTCAGTGTAAAATTACCAAATAAATCAGGATTATGATTTGACTCCAAAACCATAATCCTGAATTCATTTTTTACAAATCGCCATACAATCCTACTTTGTTGCCTTCGCTGTCGATAAAAACCGCAAAGTAACCCCGTCCTTCGGCTTCGATTTTTGTTTTCTGAACCACAATTTTTCCTCCTGATTTTTTAATTTTTTCAATGGTAAGGTCAAGTTCTTTTTCGGCATTAAAACTTACTAGCGGGCCGTTGGTACCGGGTTTAAATCCGGGGGAGTAGGAGATCGCCCCTTCATCGTTTGGGAAACACGCCATTTTTTCTTTTCCCCAGTCGTAAACTTTCAAATCGATATTAAGCGTATTACTGTAAAAATCTATTGCTCTTTCAAAATTCATAGCCGGGATTTCAACCCACGAAATAAGTTTTTTCATTTCTGTTTTGTTTTTTTTATTTTAAAATATACGTCAAAGGTATGGAGCAGTAGTTAGTAAAAATTGGAAAAAAAGGACAATTTATTCTAACCTATATGTTTTGTTACGGTTGTTAATTTACAACCTTGTATGTCAAAAAATATTTATATTAGTTACAAATCTAAATTTATGTCGTTTGTTAAAAAGCCCTTTTTTATTGCACTGATAATTCTTGTTCCAATAATTACTTTTTTGCTTTGGCCCTTAAACTCCGAAAAGTGGGAGATCAAAGAAAATGCTGATTTACTTAACGAGAAAAAAGAAATTTTAAGTCGGCTGGAAAGTTCATCAAACGAAAAAGGACCTAATATTCTTTTAATAACAGCCGATGATTTGGGTATGGCAGATGTTTCTGCTTACGGCGAGGGAAATATTGTTACTCCAAATATCGATAAACTTGGAGAAGAGGGTGTGGTTTTTGAAAATGCATATGTAACCTCGCCGGTTTGTGCACCATCGCGCGCTGCTTTAATTACCGGACGGTATCAGCACAGGTTTGGATTTGAGTTTACCATGCACGACCGTTACCTTAAAAACCGACTGGAATACCTTGGATTTAAATATTTTGTTAATAGTTATCCCTGGGAACCACAGTGGACGACTGAGGTTCCGGGAAGAAAGGATATTGATATGCAGGGCCTGCCGGTATCAGAAATAACATTGGCCGAAATTCTAAAAAAGCAGGGGTATAAAACAGGTGTAGTTGGTAAGTGGCACCTTGGGTGGAGCGACGAAAAAATGCCCGTTTCATTTGGATTTGATGAGCAGTATGGATTTTTTATGAGTCACTCATTATATGCTCCTGAAGGATCAGAAGGAATTGTTGACCAGAAAATTGAAGAAGATTGGACCGATCCTTATATCTGGTCGGGACAAAGAAAAGGACCACATGCGATTTATAAAAACTATACTGAGGTTGAAGAAAAGAAATATCTGACAACACGAATTGCAGACGAATCGATTTCTTTTATTAGCAGACATCAGAATGAACCGTTTTTTTTATGGGTGTCTTTTAATGCCCCACACACTCCGCTGCAAGCTCCAAAAGATTATGTCGACAGGTATAAAAATATCGAAGACCCAATAAAACGTGTTTATCGCGCAATGATTAATTCGCTTGATGATGAATTGGGGCGTTTAATGAAATTTCTTAATGATAACAGTTTGGATGAAAATACAATTGTATTTTTCATTAGCGACAATGGAGGGGCAGAATACACTCATACAACTGATAATGGCAAATACGAAGGAGGTAAAAACACCGAATTTGAGGGAGGTGTAAAAGTACCTATGATGATAAGATGGAAAGGAAAAATTCCTGCAAATCAGAGATATCATCCTATGGTAAGTTCAATGGATATTTTTTCGTCTTCGGTAGCTGCAGTGAATGCTGAAATAGAAATTTCCAGGACGATTGACGGAGTAAATTTGCTTCCTTATCTGCAAGATTCTATTCATGATTATCCCCACGATTATCTCTTCTGGCAAAGGGGAATCAGTAAAGCGGTTAGAAACAACAGCTGGAAACTTGTAATTAATGAGAAGTCGAATGAAAGACTTTTATACAATTTAAACAATGATAAATACGAAAATCCAGAAGTTTCTGCACAAAATCCGGAAATGGTTCAAATGCTGGAAAAAAAGTTGTTAAAATGGGAGAAACTTCATGCTGAACCCCTTTGGCCTCCTGTAGTTTTCTTTTATGCGAATAAGGGTGGAAAGGAGTATGGGTTTGAACAATAAAAATATGCACAGCCCGGTATTTTTCAGAATACACTGTCCTTTAAAGTTTTATTTTAATTTGTAAAACTGTTAGTCCGGGGTACATTCGGGTCATTTCTCTTTTATATGAATCAAAACAAAATCCTTAGCCCATTCCGAACCATAACCCTGCCAATACATTGTATCGGATTTAAAGGTAACTTTCCAGTAACTGTCATCTTCCTGTCCTGCATCACTGTCTAAAAAAAGCGTTTTATCATTAAGATTAAAATCGTATTTCCCGGTGTTCTTGCCAAAAGGTTTACCTCCGCTTTCAAAGGTATTATCCTTGTTGAAAATGACATAACGGTCTTTGTTGGGATTGTGCTCGGCTGTTACATCTTTTGCATCCTGAATTACCTTGTACATATTCCACTTGCCCTGAATTTCATCCGGAGATAAGTTGATTTTAAATATAAAAACCGATAGTAAGAAAGTAATGGTATAAATTGATTTCATTAAAGTATTATTTCTCAATTGTATTTAATATTCCTTGATTAGTGGATTTGGTTTTCTTATCATTTCTGTGCATTATCCAACTCTTTGCCGGATCAGCCAAACACTTCAGGCAGATTAATGACAATTGTTCTGAAAAGCCCTTCGCAAAAAAATACTTTTTAAAAGCACAGAACTATAAACACATAACAATACTTTCTTGTTTTAAATATTTCAGATTAAAAAGGAATTAAAGGTTTGACTATTTGGCCGGGACTTTGAAACACTTCACAGTCAGACTGCCACGGAGCAAATTCGTTTATTCATATTTTAGTTTTTATAACTAAATCGTCAAAGATGAATTGGCGTTGTTGCAACGAAGAACTACGGTTGATTTACCCACCGAATCTCGCATTACATATAGCTTTTGTTAGGCACTGGCTTTTAATTCATTTTTATAAATTCTCTAAAATTTTCTTTGTCAATCACTTTACTATTTGCATTGTAATTTTCAGTGAATGTCTTTGGTAATTTTGCATTTTTTTTATTTATCCACTTAAATTCAAATCCTGTTATTTTACCACCATTGTCCTCTACAAAATCAACTTCCTGTTGTTGTTTTGTTCTCCAAAAATATGTTCGTGCCAGACTTTGCTTATATTCAATTTGTTTTATTCGCTCTGAAATAAGGAAGTTCTCCCAAAGAGCGCCTTTATCCGTTCTCAAATTAATTGGGTCAAAATTTCCGATTATCATATTTCGAATTCCATTGTCATAGAAATAGATTTTCTTACTTGTTTTGATTTCATTTCGAACATTTCGACTGAAACTACCTAGCTTAAAAACTATGTATCCTTTTTGTAAAATGTCGATGTATTTACTGATTGTATTTTTATCCACATTCACGATTTGAGCCAATTCGGAATAATTTACTTCACTTCCAACCTGAAGTGCCAGAGCTTGCACCAGTTTATCTAATATTTCTGGTTTTCGTATATCCGAATATGAAAGAATATCTCTGTATAAATAGCTGTTAACTAAGTTGCGCAGGATATTAACTTCGTCCCCGACATTATTTAGTACATCCGGATAAAGTCCATATAAAAGACGATTTTCTAATTGCTGTTCTGAATACAAAAATCCATGGTGGTTTTCATACTCTTCCCAGGAAATTGGAAACAACTGGTATTCCCATTTTCTTCCTGTTAATGGTTCATTAATTTTATTTGTCAAGTCAAATGAAGATGAACCACTTGCAAATAGTTGAACGTCTTTAAACCGGTCGGTTATTGTTTTCATTGTAAGACCGATTCCTTCAATTCTTTGAGCTTCATCAATAAACACGAATTTATATTTTCCAAGAATTGTCCGAATTTGTTCCGTGTTAGGTTCAGTCAGTAAGGTTCTAGTTTTTGGGTCATCACCATCAAGAAGGAGATAATTTTCGTTTCCAAGAATTGATTCAATCAAAGTTGTTTTACCAACTTGTCTTGGACCAATTACGATTACGGCTTTTCCTGAACCAATTCGTTTTTTTATTAAATCACTTAAGTATCTTGAATACATATTTTTTATTTCAAAGATACAACATTTGATGAATTAATTCACCGTTGGTTATATATTTGTGTGATGTTGTTTTCTTTTTCAAGCTTGTGCCTAACGGCAGTCTGTCTAAAAACCCATTTGCCCGAAAGCTATTGGAGAACTTTTTAAGGAGTTTAAAGTCAGATTTAAAATTCCCGGATTTATCATCGTTCGTTTGAGTAATTGGTTTATCTGGTTTAAAAATAGCTTTAAAAGAATGATTTTTAGGCAAAAAAACCGGAAAATACTTTCCAGGTATGCCTGTAATCTTTTTATTCCGACAATGTTGATTATCCTTCGCAGGTTGTATGCTGTCGTTATAAAACCAAAGTTGGCTTCGGCCCGTTCGATGTACTTTTTTGTGATAATATAATTAAATCCCCACTGTCGTTTTATAGTCCCATAAGGGTGTTCCACAATTTGCTGTCGTTTGCGGTAGAGTTGCTTGTTTTCTTCAATACGATTTTTATTTCTGTCGACATATTCCTGGAATTCGCTGCGCTGGATAGCTTTTCCGCAAATGGCTTTGGAACATTCCGACTTGGCCGGACACGTTTTGCATGCCGTTGTTGTGTAGCGTTTAAACCGGTAAGTTTTGGCCTGATGCCATCTTCCGTTTGTTGTCATCAATTCTCCCTGTGGACAGGTATAACAATCTTTTATTTTATCGAAGGTAAAGTTTTCAACATTGTATTCCGGGTTCGGGGCATTGGTAGCTACCGTTGGAATTGCCACCATAACATCTATTCCCAACTCATCGGCAATTTTGAACTCGCTTCCTGTGTGATATCCTTTATCGTAAAGCGATGTAAAATCATTGGAACGTAAAACGGTTTTCGCCCTTCGCAGCATCCCGCCCATGGCTTTGTAGTCGTTGGTATTGGTTACTTTATAATCGATGGGCAGGTAATGTTTGTCGTCCACGGTGGTTTGCGCATTGTAGGCAACCTCTGTTATGTTGTTGCGGGTAATTAGCTGCCGGCTATCGGGGTCGGAAATAGAAATCTGGGACTGCCCTGATTCTTTTAGCTGTTGTTCCAGTTTTTTATACCCCTCTTTGCGCTGGTTTTGTTTTTTAATTTCGTTCTCAATTTCCTGTTTATCATCACCATCACTTTCGGCCAGGACTTTTTCATACTCAGCCAGTTTGTTTTCGATGTATTCCAGGTGGCGGTTGATTTTCTTCTGGTTGAAGTTGTTCTTTTTACTATTTTGTGCACGTAGCTTTGTGCTGTCGCCTGCAATCAGGGTTCCTCCAATCAGGTTAAAATATTTTGCAATTTTTACGGTTTCACGGAAAACCTTTTTGATAGCTTTGGGATTGTCACGCCGGAAGTTGGAAATGGTATTGTGGTCGGGGCTAAGATTCTTCAAAAGCCACATTACTTCAATGTTCCGTTTACATTCCTTTTCCAATTTTCTTGAAGAACGTACCTGGTTTAGATAGCCATAAATGAATAGCTTTAGCAAATCGGCAGGATGGTATGCTGGTCTACCATTTTCTATAAAATCTGATTTAAAACCAAACACATCTAACTTCAGGCTGTCTACAAAAACATCGATTAAACGAACCTCGTTTTCTACCTCAACAGCATCATCGAGCGAAACCGGGAAAAGGTAGGTTTGTTGCCTGTTTTGTCCTTGTATAAATTTCATGCTTGAAGATAGTGAAGCATTGTATTCGAAGGTGTTAACAAGTGTCGTAGTTCTTAACAAAATGCAGTTAGGTTTTTAGACAGTCTGACGGTTGGTGCAAGTGGAGTGCGGAGCTTTGAAACGGCAACTTGTCAAGTTTGCATGGAGCCAAGCCGGCGTAGCACTAAATTTTGTTTTTAACCGATAATCCGTCAACGACGGATTGGCGGTGGTTGAACAATGCGAAAACGCTGAAAAAACACGCCCGCCCGCATTACATTTGCACTTTGTTATAGCCATTGTTTTATTATTTTCTTCAGTTATATTCCAATTAGTCAGCGTAAAAATCAATGTAAACTTGAGCAATATAATCATGGAAACCCCATCCGATATCACTTGTATTTGACATTACTTTTTGGGCTCTGCTCGCAAATTTTTCAAGTACTCCATTCTCATACATTAAAGTCAAAGCTTGTTCGTAAGTCTTTTCCAGACTTGAATAAAAACTTTCATTTATATCTCCAAAGTCATTTGTAAATTCAACTCCTGTTTCAACATAGAAGAGCATTAAGTCAGCTAAACTATCATTGGATACGCCAAGTTTTTTAAAATCACTTATAGCTTTTTTGCCCTCCTTCAGATTATAGCCAAATCCTCTTTTAGGAAAGAATGTTTCGAATACTTTATCACGATATTTTGACAATAGCTCATTTTCATTAGGATTTACATAAAAATCAAAGTATTCCTTAACTGATTTATTCTTTTTGTATAATTCACCTATCAAGTCAATGAGTTGTTTTTTATCTAAGTTTTTAAGATTGTTTTTTACTTCACGAATTCCCATTGCACTTTCTTTTTAGATACAGGTTACTTAAATTTAAATTGCCTGACTTTTAACTTCTATAAATCAGATTCATTTCAGATAATTCCTGTCCAATTTGATGAATTCCACTTAAAATTTTTTCTGTTTGGTTTTCCGATGGCTTTTTGTGTCCTTGCACATATTGAGACAATAGCGTAGGATTCATGCCTATTTTTTCTGCAAGAAATTTTGCATTGAGTACTTTATAATATTGGAAAAATTGAGCGAAGTCAATTTCAAATTTTAGATTCTCGTGTGAAATTTCATATTCTTCCTCAAAATGTAATTGGGTTGCTTCGAGTGCATTATTTATTAATTCAGGAATAGTCCTGCCAGTTGTAAATATTGGGTATTCCTCGGAATATGCCGAAAATCCAGTCTTTGTTTTTTCAACTGTTATTTTGATTTTTTTCTTATAATTTTTCATAATCCCTATTTAAAGTGTTATTCCTGCATCTTTCAGAATTTTTTTCTCAAGCCCTTTTCCAACTTCCTGGCTTCCATGATTTGGAAAAATTATTATTCCATTTTTTTGGTCATGTTTCATTTTTACATGCGAGCCTTTTTGTGAAATTGGATACCAGCCATCTTTTTTCAAGAGCCGGAATAATTCTGAACATTTCATTTATTATAATTTTCTAAATCACTTTCAAAGGTAAATAATAATTTACTTTTTAGCAAGGATATATTTTTAGGAATTCTTCATTTAACATTGGCTATCGGTTTGGCTATGTGGAGTGCGGGACTTTGAAACACTTCACTGTCAGGCCGCCACTGAGCCAATTCGTTTATCCATATTTTCTTTTTTTAGCCAAATCGTCAAAGACGAATTGGCGGTGTTGCAACGAAGAATTGCAGTTGAATTACCCGCTGAACCCCGTATTACATATAGCCTTTGTGTGTGCCCAGCATGAGCATGTACACACTTTCTTAAAAGCTCTGAAAAAATGTTGAAAATACAAATTTTCTATGTTAAATAAGAATGTGCTGCATGAAAATATTTCCAGAGGATTTACCCTGTGGAATTTAGTTTTATTCCAGAGGGTGTAAGTCCCTTACAGGCCCCGAGACATTGGGGAACTGTTAGCAAGTGGCAAGCTGGTTTGGAGTAATCCATACAGTGAAGGAAGCCAGACTGCAAACTCCGGTACTGACGAACAGGAATCGCATAGGAGGCTATAAAGTATGGATAAGCAAGCACATCATTGTAACGTCCTATAATTAGTTATATGCTTTATAGTAGATGCGGCAGCGATTGGAGGAAGGAACATGCTCTTACCTGGGGAGACCCTGATAATCGCCAACTGGAGGTTCGTCAGGGAGTCAGCAGATGCCATAGTACCTAAGAGTAACGAGCCGCATTAGTTGCGGAGGTCTCACAAGTTAGGGAAGGGCTGAACGTTAAATTGTTCCAAATGCAGCAAGGAAGCTTTCCGTGAGTAGACGGAATCTAGCCTTGTTATAGGCGGAACAGGGAAACAAAGAAACAAAAATGATTGAGCAGATTCTATCGCGTAAAAACCTTTTACAGGCTATGTATAAAGTTCAAAAGAACCACGGTTCGGCTGGAGTAGACGACATGCCCGTAACAAAACTATCGGAACTACTTGCCATCGACAAGGAAGAACTGACAGCCAGGGTTCGCAGTGGTAAGTATTTGCCACAAGCCATTTTAGGAGTAGAGATTCCGAAAGGAAAAGGGAAGACAAGATTACTTGGTATTCCTACTGTATGCGACCGTTTGCTACAACAAGCGGTCTTACAAACTATTACGGCACGTTTCGAATACGAGTTTTCGGATTCCAGTTATGGTTTCCGCCCAAAACGAAGCGTGGGGCAAGCAGTTCAAAAAGCACAATGTTACATCAACGAAGGGTTTCATCATATCGTAGATATCGACCTGAAAACTTTCTTTGATGAAGTAGACCATTGTTACTTATTGGAACTGCTTTTTCGCAAAATTAAATGCCACGAAACGTTGCGCCTAATCCGTAAATGGCTGCGTTCCCCGATACAAATCGAAGGGAAACTGGTCAAACGCAGGAAAGGCGTACCACAGGGCAGCCCGCTAAGCCCCTTATTGTCGAACATCGTGTTGCACGAACTGGACAGGGAACTGGAACGGCAGGGTTTACGATTTATCCGCTACGCTGATGACTTTAGTATTTACTTAAAAACTAAGACCTCAGCCCGAAAGACAGGGAACAACATTTATCGTTTTCTTAAGGGTAAACTGAAGTTACCCATCAACCGAGAGAAAAGTGGTATTCGTCGCCCTGTGCATTTTACCTGTTTAGGTTTTGGTTTTGTACCAACTTATAAGAAAGGTGAACGTGGCAAGTATCAACTGGTGGTATCGGAAAAGAGCTGGCGTAACTTAAAGCAAAAGTTAAAAACCATTACCAGGAAAACCACCCCGATGAGTTTCGATGAACGTATTGAGAAACTTAACGTGGTTCAGCGGGGCTGGATTAATGCTTTCCGCATGGCTAGCATCCAAAACAAACTCGCTGAACTTGATGGGTGGCTGCGTAACCGTCTCCGTTATTGCATATGGCATCACTGGAAGAAACCGGAACGGAAAAGGAAAAACCTTATTCGTCTTGGGGTTGAACCAGCAAAAGCCTACCAATGGAGCCGCACCCGCATGGGAGGGTGGAGAGTTGCTCAAAGCCCAATTCTTAGAACGACCATTACTGTTGAACGTTTAAAATTGCGGGGTTACTTTCCTTTGTTGGAACTTTATAAAGAGGTTAAGCCCAACACGGCATTGTTTCCCATGGTTTAGCGAACCGCCGTATACGAGACCCGTACGTACGGTGGTGTGAGAGGCGCACTGGCGGTCTTCTGACCGTCAGCCGTCTACTCGATTGGCGTTTCGTTGTTTTGTCTATTTTCAAAATTATATTCTGAAATTCAATTTAAATATTTCGACTAAAACAGAAAGCAAGTTCTTCAATATCAGAAGTAGAATAAACATTTTCGAGATAAGAATTAAATTCATTGTATTCTCTTACAATTCTTTCTTCTTTATTCTCAGAATAATGAATTAATGCACCTTTACAATTATACCGGTCACATTTAGCACATTCAAATGTTTCAGAATCATCATCATGAGCGAAAGCAATTTCTTTCCTTTTCAGTACTTTATCAATTTTATGATATAAGTTTCCAATTCTTTCGGAGTGAACTTCTTTTATTGAAACTTCATTTATATTACCAATTGAATATTCTTGCTCCATAAGGTTGGGGCATGTAAAAATACTACCATCTGGAACAATGTAATAAAATCCTTTATATCCTGCAACACATTCTTTTGTCTGTCTTTCATTACTTTTTTCAATTCTTAATATATCCGAAATTGTTCCCGTTAAAAGTGTTTTTTCTTTTTCTGTACTATTAATATAAATGTTTTCAATAGTTTCAAAGAACTCTTTTGGTGATAATACATTTGAAATAATACTTTCCCCATAATTCTTCGCAACAAATGGCAAGAAATTTACTTGTCTAACATCATGCTCCGTGGCAACTTTTAGTACATCATTAACCTCATTAAGGTTTCCCTTATGAACAACAAAGTTTATATGTGTGGGGATTTGTTCCTGTTTTAGTCTATTTATAAAATCAATTGCATTCGTAAAACTTCCTTTTCCACGCAGAAAGTCATGAGTGCCTGAGGTGCTACCATCGAGAGATACATTAACAATAACGTTGTTTTTCAGTGCCACTGTTGCATTTTTAAGCGCATTAAAAACAGACTTCTTGATAATGGAACCATTAGTTGTAATCATTAATCGTAATGATTTTAATGAACTAACCTTTTCAATAATATTCTCAAAATCCTGCATAACTAATGGTTCACCACCTTTAATATGAATAACACCGCCATATTCTCCTTTTTCATGCATTACAATGTTACTCCAATCAGAAATAAGGCTATTGATTTTTTCACTATTTATCGTTTTTTTATCAAAATTGGGCAAATAGCAATGTTTACAACGGAGGTTGCAGTCATAAGTTGGTGCTAATATTAAATGATAAAGGTTTAATTCTTTTTTCAGGCTATTGCCTTGAATAATATAGTTTGATTTTGAAGTCCACATAATTAGTTGTTGTTACTGTTAATAAATTTGAACATTTCTCGCATATCCATAATGCCTGACCAAAAACTCTCAGCATACTGAGTTATAATCTCAAGTAGCAAAATGAATATATATATTCCGAATGCTATCATTAAAGTTTCATACAATGGGATATAACTATCAATAGGAACACCTAAACACAGAACTAAAGCCAATAATGCAACAAATAAAATCAAAATATCACCGCCGAAAATGACATAATTCCACCGTTTTTGTTTATCAATGCAATACATCTCATTAAAATACAAAATATTATAACCCATAATACCAATAGCATGTATAAGAAATACTATCGAAACAAATACTTTATTGCCATTGCTTAAAGAAAAAATGAAGGTTGTTAAAAATACAATCAGTAAAACCCGCAAGAAAAACTCTTTATATGATTTCAATTTAATGAATTTGTTTAAATCAATTTTTTGCTTTTTTGCTGCAAACCTTATTGCAACTTCCAGCGATTTGTCATAAGTAATATAGTTTAGACCAAGCCACAATCTTAAATAATGGACAATTACAAACCAGAACATGAAATATTGAGTGTCAGCACTAAAAGGTCTAAAAAAATCATAACCACTTGTTGCTTGGCTAGAAATTATTTCAGAAAAACTATTATACCTTATTGCTGTCATAACCATAATAGTGACTAAAACAAAACTTGATATAGTGTTTTCTCTTGAAAGCGATTCAAATCTTTTCATTGCTTTAATTCTGTTTTATTAGTAATTTAGAAATAACAGTATAAACAATACCCGGCAAAACTATAAGTACTAAATTGTCTGCATTTAGACTTTTAATAAGTATAAGCAGAATAAAAGTTATAAGACTTAGCATAATACTGATTGAAACCACTTTGTCGTTTAGCTTTAACCAAAGCCCCAATAATAAAGGAGGCGAGATTATTAGTATCACACTTAAAAGAAAAATATAAATATCAACAAGTTCATCAAGAAATATAGAAAGTGAGAATCCAAGCAGAGTTATCATTACAACACTCCAACGCGCTAAAGATATACTCGTACCGTTTGATGTCTCTGCATTAGATTTATAACCACCTTTCCAGCGAGTAATTTCTCTAGACATTATACTGGATAATAAAAATATTTCCGTGTCAGCAGTTGACATTATTGAACTGAAAACTAATAGTATCACAACAGTAACTGCCCATGATGGGAGTAATGTTGTTACACTTTCAACAAATGCATTATTTGGGTCAATATTAGTTAATCCTTCTTTTGCAAATATGCCAATCCCGGTTAATCCAAAACCAAATAGAATAAATAGTATTGAGGCTATAAACAAAGCCGTTTTTGCACTTTTATTACTTTTAGCAGCATATATTCTTTGCCAAATATCTGAACTTGCACTAACTACAAATAATCCTGTAAAAACAAATGATAATATCGCCAAAGTGTCTATTTTCTCAAAACTAGCAGTAACAGTTTCTATCGATTTGCTTTCTTGCAAAGCCCAAAGCAAAATGGGAAGTAACAAAAGCATGACAATACCTTGAATAATATCCGTAACTAGGACACTTCTAAAACCACCGGATATTAAGTAAATGGCTATCACACTGCCAGTAATAAGGACTGATAATTCATAACTCCATCCTGTTATTGTTGAAAGTATAAGTGCTCCTGCACTAAATTGAATAATAAGTAATGACAGAAACGCAATAAATGAAAGTATGGTTGTTAAAAATCCTGACACTTTACCATATTTTACATAAAAATAATCTGGCAAAGAATGCAGCAAATTTTCTTGTAATCCTTTTCTGATGAATTTCACTAAAAAAATTAGGAATATAAAGCCAAGTGAAAAACCAACAAAAAGATATATACCAGAAATTCCATAAAAGTATGATAGGGTTGAAAGAGTTGCTAATTCACCACCACCTATTAG
>ENA-ORCQ01000102-ORCQ01000102.1-marine-metagenome-genome-assembly--contig:-NODE-102-length-56699-cov-4.061001_pt1 | contig 56699 bp, 45 predicted proteins | sample MGYA00237780_ERZ508510 | MGnify/ENA primary metagenome ERZ508510 (study PRJEB26181, sample SAMN06268981) | marine metagenome | isolation source: Tt an E2 anaerobic enrichment on eucalyptus from sediment...
ATCTGATGATTATCTCAGAAAAAACCAGGCTGATATAGCAATTAAGAAGCTATTGGAAAATGGTGCAAATATTATTCAATCTGATGAACCTGAGTTATTGATAAGATACCTTGAATCAAAAGCCTTGCGACAAAATCAGTAAGTATATATTTTTTAGAAAACAAATCTATATTTCTCATGCACTTACAAAACTTAAATCAGTAACTTGCTTTATTTATATACATAAAATTATATCATGAATTATAAATATTTATTATTCATTCTTTTATCGGTAATTATTTCATTCCCTGCCTGTAATCAAAAAACAGCGTTTAAATCAGAAATTAAAACCGATAAAAAACCATGGACTTCAGAGGACTTTTACAATAATCCGGACAATTTTCAATTTGCAATTGTCGGGGATCGAACCGGGGGTATGCGACCCGGTGTTTTTAAAGAGGGTATTGAAAAATTAAATATGGTTATGCCTGAATTTGTAATGTGTGTTGGTGACCTGATTCAGGGATATACAACTGATACTGCCCAAATTGCAAAAGAATGGCGGGAAGCAAATCAGGTAATTGCCGGATTAAAAATGCCTTTTTTTTACCTTCCCGGAAATCATGACATAACCAATGAAGTTATGGCCAAAGAATGGGAAAAAAGATATGGAAAACGTTATTATTGTTTTGAATACAAAAATGTGCTTTTTATTGTTATGGATAGTAATGATGACAAGGAATATAACATTACACGAGAACAAACCGATTTTGTATTGAACACTTTAAAAAAGCATCAAACAGTAAAATGGACTTTCCTTTTAATGCACCATCCTATCTGGACATATGAAACAGATGGTCGTTTTCAGGAAATTCAAGCCGGCTTAAAAAACAGAAAACATAATGTGATAGCCGGACATGAACACAGATACAGACATGAAAAAGTTGAAGGAGCAAATTATTACGTATTGGCAACCACTGGAGGCCATTCACCCTTGCATGGGGAGATGTTCGGTCAGTTTGACCATATTACATGGATAACCATGGGTGATAACGGACCAATTATGGCTAACCTTAAACTCGATGGAATTATGCCACACGATGTAGCCACAAAAGAAACCAGAGCGAAAGCTCATTTACTTTTGTCAAATGTAAAATTTGATCACGAAATTAAATGTAATACAGGTGCGGGATTCAGAAGTGGAATGCTGAAGATTTTTTTAAAAAATCCCTCTAAAACGGATATGATTCTAAATCTCAATATATATCATCATCACCAATTGCAGATTAAAACACCCCAAAATGAGATTATAATTCCCGCTGAGAGTGAGAAACAAATTGATATTCTTCTGCATTCCGCAAAGGAACTTGCCTATAACAAAATCGATTTAATCAGAACTGATTGGGAAATTAGATATGCAGGAGAAGAACATAAAAAATATGTTTTAAAAGGAAAATCTCAATTTGAGGTAAAACCAACCAAAAAAGAAGGATAAAAGGAAATTGAATTGTATTTGTTATTTTGACCAGATTTAAAATGTTATTAAATGGGAATTCAGGTAGTTAAAGGAAACGGTGAAAAAGTAATTTTCGAACCGGAAAAACTAAAAAGAGCACTGGCATTTTCGGGTGCAGGAGCAAGTGAGCAAGACAGAATTGCAAACATTGTTTCCTCCAGGTTATATCATGGAATTACTACAAAAAGAATTTACCAAATGGCCTTTGACCTTTTGAAAAAAAAATCTCATAAAATCGCCGGTCGATACAGGTTGAAAAGTGCCATTATGGATTTAGGTCCAACAGGTTATCCATTTGAAATATTTGTGGGAAAAATCCTGGAAAAAATGGGATACCAAGTTGAAACAGGAAAAATTATTCAGGGAAAATGTATTCAGCACGAAATTGATGTGATTGCAAGAAAACCAGGAGAAATGATTATGATCGAATGCAAATTCCACAGAAATAATCAAACCAAAAGCAGTGTTCAGGTACCCTTGTATATACAATCCAGATATCTCGATGTAAAATCAGCGTGGGAGAAAGATTATGGAAAAGACATTCTTTACAGAGGTGGTGTTGTTACAAATACAAAGTTTAGTGAAGATGCAATTAATTACGCCAAATGTGCCGGACTGATTTTGATTTCCTGGGATTATCCCGCTGATACAGGATTAAAATACTTTATAGACAGAACCGGCCTTCATCCTCTGACATCGCTTATCACACTTACTAAAAAAGAGAAACAGCAAATTCTGGAAAAGGGTATAGTTCTATGCAGTGAAATTATTGAAAAACCAGATATTTTGAGGGAGGTTGGGATTAAAAACAATAAAATTAAAAAAGTAATTCTTGAAGCAGAAAATCTGATCGAACCCTGATTTATTTCGCCTCTGAAATCAATTTTTTCTGACATAAATTGAAAGCCATAAAATGTAGGTCATACAGGCCCCGATTACAAAAACACCTGCAAGCGGTGAAACAAGTGTACTTATAAGCCCCATTAACAGAGGGATAAACGCACCTCCCGATACTGCCATAATCAAAAGTCCGGAAATTTCATTGGCTCTGTCAGGAAGTTTTTCCAAGGAAAGTGAAAAGACCAAAGGAAACATATTTCCGGTCCCCAATCCAATAACAAATATAGCAACCAAAGCGATTGTAAATCCGGGTGAGAAATATATTCCTGCTACACCTGCCAAAGAAGTTAAAGCAGTAATAAAAAGAAAAACACGAGGTTTTATCCAATTTAAAATAATGGCTCCAATTAACCGTGAAATGGTTTCTCCGGCAAAAAATGCACTGATTCCCCAAGCGGCTTTTTCGAGTGAAATACCATATTTCGAAATTAAAACATTTGCAATGTTTGTATTCGTGGCTACTTCAACACCGACTACAAGAAAAATGGACAAGGCCATTAATGCAACAAAACGGTTTTTTAACAAACCAAAACAAGAGGCAAATGTAGCCGGCTTTCTTTCCGGTTTCGATTCAGCAATGGGCGTTAACATTAACCAGATAGCTCCCAGTATCGAAGTAATTCCATATACGCCGAGAACAAGACGCCAATTTCCAAATTTGGAAGCCATAAAAGCAGCAATCAAAGGACCTGCAAATGATATAACAGCTTTTACAAATTGAGACGAACTTAAAAAACTTGCCAGTTTATCAGCCGGTGCAACATCCTGTAAAAGCGGATTTGCCGAAACCTGAATTATAGTATTTCCTATACCGAGCAGAATAAATGAGGCAAACATCATAGGAAATGAATAATGCAAAAAAGGTAAACCCAAACCCAGAGCCTGAATGACCATGCCGATCATTAGCATTTTCTTTTTACCCAGTTTATCCTGTAAAACTCCTGCAGGTACAGACAATATAAAAAACCACAGCAAAACCATCATGGGTAAAAACTGGGCTGTAAAACTCGAAAGTTCAAAATCCTGTTTAATATATTCCGTGGATACACCGATGATATCCACAAATCCCATAATTATGAATGCAAAAAAAGCAGGGAGAAGTTTAACCCATAAGTTTTTTCCTGATGTCATGTCCCAGTTTGTTTTGTCGACAGTTTGATTTAAAGTCCCGAATATATTTAAAATTTTGTTGAATAAAGACAATTTGGAATTAATATAATTCCATGAAAACCAAGTTAAATTTGATTATTAAATGTTTATAAGATTTTGTTATCTTTAATCCGATTTTGAAAACATTTTCAAATGCTTTACTAGATTTTTCAAATCCAAAATCTATGAAGAACAAACTCCTTATACCAAAAACAATTAATCAAAATAGTTTTGATTTTTTTAGAGTATTATTGGCGCTTTCAGTTATTCTTTGTCATAGTTATGTAATTTATTTGGGTTGGGATTCTTTTGTAAAATATGAACCTTTCATGAAATGGACGGAAGGACAGATAAGCATTGGGAGTACAGCTGTAAATTTCTTTTTTGTAATCAGCGGTTTTCTGATCATCCGTAGTTTTAAATACTCTAAAAATGTTTTTCAATATTTCAAAAAACGAATTCTAAGGATTTATCCAGGCTTTATAGTTGTATTTATAATGAGCTTTTTTGTTTTTGGTCCAATTGGACATATGAAAAGTTGGAATTTTGAGGCCTATCGAAGTTTTTTGGAAGGTATATCAGTAAAACGAGAAATTGCAAATATGCTAAGCCTGCAATCTCCGATAGAAAACAAATACTTTACTAATCTTCCTCAAACTGGATTAAATAACTCACTTTGGACAATTCAATACGAATTTATTTGTTACCTGATGATTCCGGTATTTGCGTGGTTAGGAATATTAAAAAGAAAAAGTTGGCTTTTGGTTACACTAATAATTATTCATTTAGTACTAGTTCTGCAAAGCCTGGGATATATACTTTCTTTCAATCAAAATTTAAATGGAATTATTTTAAGTAATCCGTATTATTATCCGCGTTTCTTTACTTATTTTCTTCTTGGATGCACTGTTTATCATTACAAAAATATCATACCAAGAAACATATGGTTTGCCGTGCTTTCTGCAATAATTTTCTTATTAGGTTTTACAACGAATTTGGTAGACATTTTTTGGCCGATATCAGGAACTTACTTATTATTTTACATGGCATATGAACCTAAAATAATGTTACCAAATTTTGCAAAGCATGGAGATTTGTCTTACGGAATTTATCTATATGGATGGCCAGTCCAACAATTAATAATGCTCTATTTTGGAAGCTACCTTAATTCAAAATTGTTATTTGTTGTTGTAACTCCCGTTGTTGTAATTTTTGCAATTATGAGTTGGAAACTAGTTGAAAGTCCTATGTTAAAACTCAAGAACAAAAGAATTTTGGGTAATAAAAATCGGATAATACTATCCGGTTTTCACAAATTTTATACATCTTTTAAAAAAGCTTCCTGATATCCCTGAGGAAAACTTACCTCACCAATTCAAAAGATTGTTTTGCGATTTCCAATTCCTCATTCGTGGGAATAACAAGTATTTTAGTTTTCGATTCTTCAGTATTAATTTCTCTGATATTCTTACTGCGTTCATCATTCAACTTGTAATTAAGCTTTATGCCCAGGTAATCCATATTCTCACAAACTAACTTGCGCGCAATACTATCGTTTTCGCCAATACCGGCTGTAAAAACAATGGAATCCAGTCCGTTCATTGCAGCAGCATAACTTCCAATAAATTGTTTTATCCGGTAAGCATACATCTCATATGCTAAAATTGCGTCTTTATCATCTTTTAAATAATTGGCCTCTATATCACGCATATCTGTATATCCTGTTAAACCTTGCATTCCACTTTCTTTGTTTAAAATGCGATTTACTTCTTCAACAGAATACCCCTTTTGTTCAACCAGATAAAATATAATAAGCGGATCAATACTTCCGGAGCGGGTACCCATTATCAATCCGTTTAAAGGTCCTATTCCCATCGAAGTGTCAACACAAACACCTCCGTCAACAGCAGCCATGGAAGCACCATTTCCCAGATGAATTGTAACAATTTTTGCTTTTGGATTATTTAAATATTTAATCGCTTTTTCAGAGACATATTTATGTGAAGTTCCATGAAAACCATATTTCCGAATTCCCATTTCGCTATACATTTTTTTCGGAATTGCGTATCTGTAGGCTACTTCAGGCATGGTCTGATGAAAGGCCGTATCAAATACTCCAACTTGTATTGCATTAGGGAAAACAGTCTCTGCAACTTCAACACCCGTTAAATTTGCCGGGTTGTGCAAAGGAGCCAGCGGAAACAATTCTTTAACTTTTGCTTTTACTTCATCGTTGATAATTACTGTTTTTGTAAATGCCTCCCCTCCATGCACTAATCGGTGTCCAACAGCTTTAATTTCAGAAGGATCCGAAATAACTCCAACTTCATTATCTGTTAAAAGCTCAGCAACTCTCTTTAATCCAACGGTATGATTAGGTATTGGAAAAGTTTCCGTTACTTTATTTTCTTTTCCGTTAATAACATACTTGTGTTTTACTTTTCCTTCTTCTAATCCTATTCTTTCAACTATTCCACTCGACAATGGAAGTTCAGTTGTCATATCGATTAACTGGTATTTTATTGACGAACTTCCAGCATTTACTACTAATATGTTCATATTATTTTTTTACGTATCGATTATTTTATTATCAGATTTTATGTTTGAGATAAATTTCAATACCCCTTTGCAGAATTAAAAATCCCCCTGTGCCTGGATTGCGGTAATTACAACAGTATTAAAAATATCTTCGGTTGTACATCCCCTGCTTAAATCGTTTACAGGTTTATTCAATCCCTGAAGCATTGGTCCAATGGCCAAGGCACCGGTTTCCCGCTGAATTGCTTTATAGGTATTATTACCTGTATTCAAATCGGGGAAAATTAAAACACTTGCCTGTCCTGCTACGTCAGAGTCTGGCATTTTACTTTTCCCGACTTTTGGATCAACTGCGGCATCATACTGAATAGGCCCCTCAATCTTTAAGTCAGGACGCAGCTCCTTTGCTTTTTTGGTAGCAGCTTTAACTTTGTCTACTTCTACTCCACTTCCCGAGGAGCCAGAGGAATAGGAAAGCATAGCAACTTTTGGCTCAATGCCAAACGCTTTTGCCGATTCGGCTGAAGAAATAGCAATTTCTGCCAACTGATCTGCTGTTGGACTTACGTTCACTGCACAATCGCCCATTACAGAAACATGATCATCAAGACACATAAAGAAGCACGAAGAAACCGTAGATACTCCGGGACGGGTTTTGACAAATTGTAATGCAGGAATAATTGTATGAGCTGTTGTATGGGCAGCTCCTGATACCATACCATCAGCATGACCTTTATATACCATCATTGTGCCAAAATAAGAAACATCGGCCATGGCATCCTGGGCCATTTCCTCCGGAATGTTTTTATGTTTTCTTAGCTGGTGGTAGGTGCGCCAGTAATCCTCGTAATTTTCAGAATCAAGAGGATTTATAATATTTATATTTTCGTTAATATTAACTCCAATTTTTCTGGCTTTAGCCATTATTTCTTCAGGTTTACCAAGCAAAGTAATATCCACCACATTTTGTTCTATTAAACTTACAGCAGCTTTTAAAATTCGGGGATCTGTACCTTCAGGAAGGACAATACGTTTTTTATTTGCTTTAGCCCTTGCCACCAGGTTATATTGAAACATATAAGGTGTAACTACCTTTGTTTTAAACTTCCTGAACTTGTGGATTAACAATTTAGTATTCACATGTTCTTCAAAAGTAGAAATGCTTAACTCAATTTTACGGGTAACCCCGGGCCTTATTTTTGGTATTACATTCGATATCTTTTGAGCGGTAACAAAAGTTGCATCGTCAACAAGAATTATAGGGACAATACTTGGCAAACCTTCAATCAGTTTCATTATCTGGTCTTCCGGTCTCATTCCCCCGGTTACCACTATTCCGGCTATTGATGGGTAGTTTGTTGAAACATTCGCTTGTAAAGCTCCTAAAATTATTTCGGATCGATCTCCGGGCGTAATTGTCAAAGTGTTTTCCGTCAATCTGTCCAGAAAATTTCGAAGCTGCATGGCACCAACTCCATATCTGTCAACCTGATTATCAAGTAAATCTTCGCCATAAAGTACAGTACCGTTTATTTCTTCCAGAATCTCCCTTACAGTCGGACTGCCAAGTTTGCTTATTTCAGGAATTATTTCGATATGGGTATCAGCCGGAATTACCTCCAACAGTTCCTTTCTCATACTTTCAATATCTCCTTCAGGAACCCGGTTCATAAAAACAGCCTGAATGTTGACATCATTTTCAGCATAGGTTTTTACAGCTAAATCAAGATTAGCAACCGCATCTTTCATTTCTTTTTCGTACGATGTACTAATCAGAAAAGTAGGAATTGACAGGTTTTTTGCTATCTCAACATTTAGATCAAATTCAAATGAATAACCTTTAACTTCAAAATCGGAACCTTCAACCAAAACAAAATCAAAACGTTCTTCTATTTCCTTGTATTTACCTATTATCTGATCAATTAAACGGGCTTCCTGTCCCAGGTTTTTATATTTTATTACCTGTGAAATGGTAAAACCATACGCTTCTTTATACTCCATATCCAGATTAAAATACGAAAGCATGGTTTCAATATGGTTATCCCTTTGACCTTGGGGATAATCATTTATAATTGGCCTGAAATAGCCTACTTTTGTAGCCCTTGAAAGTACCAGTTTCATCAGCCCCAGAGAAACAACTGATCTTCCTGTATTTCGTTCTGTATTGGTAATATAAACTCCTCTTTTCATACCCGAATTTGTTCTGCTTTTACAAATATCATTTCTGTTTGCTTCTTTATGAAACCACTTAATACCCTAAAACAGAAATGTTTTTCTTTCTTTATTTTTCGCAAAAATATAAAAGTATACCGGTTGTTTTTAATATAAGTACATAATTAAGAAACGAACGATAAAAAATTTACATTTAGTTAGCTGTGTGGTTTTCAATACACCAATTTGCCGGATTTTAAATGTTTCATCAAAAAACAAAAATCTCCCGATGTTAAAAAAAATCAAAATTGAGTACTGCCTTTTAAATTTCAGATTCAGCTTAATTATAAATTAATTTGTTCAATCTAAACTGCAACAAACTAATGTTGTTTATGTATTTATTTGTTTAAAGTTTCGTCACTTATGAACTGAATATATTTTAAATTTGAAAATATATTATGGCATTACTTATTTTTTATCTGTTTTTAGCCCTGTTTGTTTCGTTTGTATGTTCGATAATGGAATCGGTTTTACTTTCAACACCTCGTTCCTTTCTAATTGTAAAAGAGGAAGAGGGAAAAACCTGGGCCAAAACGTTTTTTAATTTTAAAACCAATATCGACAAGCCTCTTTCTGCAATACTATCGTTAAACACGGTAGCTCATACAGTTGGTGCTGCCGGAGTTGGAGCACAGGCTATTAAAGTATTTGGCGAAGCATCGTTTGGAATTGTTTCTGCAATACTTACAATACTAATTTTGGTAATTACTGAAATTATTCCAAAAACTGTAGGTGCGCGTTATTGGCGAAAGCTGGCTATGATTTCGGCTTATACAATTAAGGGAATGATATTTTTAACCTATCCACTGGTTCTGGCTTCAGCTTTTATTACCCGTAAGACAACAAAAAACAAACCTCAACACACTACCAGTCGGGAAGAAATTGCAGCGTTGGCAAATATTGGTGCCGACGAAGGTGTATTTACCAGTAATGAGTACAAGGTAATTGAAAATATTTTGCTGCTAAAAAATGTAAGGGCCAATGTAATTATGACCCCCCGTGTGGTTGTTGCTGTTGCAAATGAAACGCTTACAATGGAAGAGTTTTTGGAAAACAAGGATTATCTCAGATTTTCAAGAATTCCTGTGTTCTCAGAAAATGAAGAAAACATTACGGGGTATGTAATCAGGCAAAATGTGTTTGAAAAACTTGCAGAAGATCATCATAATCAGAAATTAGAAGAGATTAAAAGAGAAATTCTGATTGTACCCAACACTATTGAACTTTTTGCGCTTTGGGAAAAACTTCTTGAAAAAAAAGAACACATCGCTCTAATTGTTGATGAATATGGTGGATTCGACGGAATTGTTACCATGGAGGATATAATCGAAACGCTACTTGGACTGGAAATAATTGACGAAAAAGATTCGGTTACCGATATGCAGGAATACGCCAGGTTGAGATGGAAAAAAAGACAGGCAAAATACAAAACACTGGATTTGTTAAACAACAAAAATAATTCCGTTGATTAATCCATAAAAAACAAAAAAAGGTAATTTTTTTCTTTCCCACGATTAATAATTTTCTCCAATAAAATCTATCAAATCCAAAACCTTCAAACTGATTAATAGCAGTTTTGATACACGGGAAAAATGTTATATTTGCGGCCTTACAGCTATATTAAACAAAAGTTTAAATATTTTAATCGCCTGATATTGAATCTATAAATTAAAAATTTGAATTTACACATTCAATATTGGTTAAAACCCCTTAAAAGTAAAAGCGTATAAAGTAAAGACATAAACATTGTAATGACCAGAAGTAAAATATTATATACTCCCCGTAAATACAATACAATTGAACTTTGGAAAAATGTTACGGAAGAGCAATGGAATGATGCCCATTGGCAGCAAAAAAATTCGATTCGATCTGTAGCTCATTTAAAAAAGGTAATTAAACTTAATTCATACCAGGAAAGTGAAATAAAAAGAACTTTAAAAACTTTGGATGATGAAGGCAAGGAGGCCCTAAGAATTACTCCTTATTATGCTACATTAATGCAGGATGATCCTTTTAATCCAAAACTTTTACCCGATGAAAAAGAATCGGAAAGACTTGATCCAATTTTTTGGCAATGTGTTCCAACACCGGCAAATTTACTTTTCCCCGACACCGGGAAAGAGGCGGCAATGGATGAAGGTTCAAGAAGTTTCGGCGCTGCCTATCAGCGTTATCCAAACAGAGTTGCACTTTTTGTGGCAGAAAATACCAGTTGTGCCACTTATTGCGTTCATTGCCAAAGGGCAAAATCCTTGGACAGTTCGGTTGATGTAAATCGGACTGAAATAAACAAAGGCCTGTTTTACATTAGTAACAATACAAATATCGACGAAGTGTTGGTTACAGGAGGAGATTCGTTGATGATTAGTAAAAAAATGTTACGATATGTTTTGGAAGAATTAAGTAAAATTCCTCATTTAAGATTAATCCGAATTGCCACCCGTGTTCCGGTAGTATTGCCGATGGCAATTACAGATGACCTGCTTGAATTAATAAAAGATTCTGCAAATAAATACAATGATGGACTGGATAAACATGTGTACTTTATGACACATATCAACCACTACCACGAAATTACTGAAGATTTTGCAGCAGCAGTAAAAAGAATCAATACTCATGGTTTTACAATCAGGAACCAAACAGTACTGCTTAACCATGTCAACGATTATTATAAAACACTGGCAGAAACTTTCAGAAGAATGATGTGGATTGGTGTTCATCCGTATTATTTACTGCAGTGTCATAAAGAAAAAGGTATTGTACATTTTATTACTCCAATTCAGGTAGGGAAAATATATATGAAGCATCTTCAGGGATGGATTTCAGGAATTACCATGCCCAAGTATGCAGCCAATATTGAAGGAGGCGGTGGAAAAGTGTTATTAATGCCGTCAGGACACAATACACTTAATATTGAGTCAATCATCGACAAAAAAATATCGGAAAGTTTTGCCACGGTACATACATGGGACAGTAAAAAACTCTATCATTACGAGGCTTTGGGAAGAACAACTTTAAAAGAGTTCAAAAATGGAGTAAAAATTATGGATAAGTTTATCGGCCGTAAAGGAGTTTTTGTCCCAAAACTTATAATTGTTGATGAAACAGGCAGACACATTGAAACTACAAACAGAACAAAACTTCCTGTTATAAAAAAATCAAAAAAGGCAGCGCTACTGAATTATGAAATAAATCAAAAGGATATGCCACTGACTAATCCTCAAAAAATCGAGGTGACTCTTGAAAAAATGTTTAAGGATTCTAAATACAACAAATAGTAAAATTCAGTTCATATTCCAAATTAAGGCATTAACCAGGCCGGAAGAATCAGAGAGAGTTCAGGAAATAATGTAACCAATGCCAAAACTATAAAACTGACAGCAAGAAAAGGCATACTAGCACGGCTTACTTTTCCTATTGGCTCTTTTCCTATGCTGGAAGCTACAAATAAACATACTCCAACCGGTGGTGTGGTGAGTCCGATTATCAGGTTTAATACAGCAATAACTGCAAAATGACCTGGATCGACGCCTACATTAACCGCCACTTTTAAAAGAATAGGAAAAAGCACCAGCAATGCTGCTATGGTCTCCATAAATGTGCCGATAAAAATAAGCAGAAGATTGATAAGCAACAGAACAACATATTTGTTTTGTGAGAAACTCAAAATATTTTCAGAAACCAATTGTGGAAATCTTTCAGTAATTAACATCAATCCGAACAAATTCGCAAAACCTATCAGTACCATTAAAGAAGCTGAAGTTTTCATTGAATCCATAACGACTTCAATCATATTCCTAAAATTGAGTTTTTGATAAACAAAAAACCCTATTATCAATGCATAAATTACGGCAACAATAGATGCTTCTGTCGGAGTAAAAATTCCACCTACTATTCCGAACAGAATAATTATTGTCATTAATAAAGACCAAAAAGTGTCTATAAAACTTAGTGCCATCTGACGGACTGAACTTCTTGGATGTTTTGGATAATTTCTTTTTCGTGAAATATACCACGCCACTGCCATTAAGCCTATTCCAAGCATCAATCCCGGAATTGCACCGGCAAGAAACAATTTCCCTACAGACAATCCACTTAATGTGGCAGCAATAATCATTGGCACACTTGGAGGTATTATTGGTCCTACGGTACTTGATGAAGCAGTAACAGCACATGAAAAATCACCATCGTAACTCTCTTTTTTCATTGCCGGAATCATGATTGAACCAATACTTGCCGTATCTGAAATCGCGGTTCCTGTAATACCCGCAAAAAGCATTGAGGTTCCGATATTTGCCAATGCAAGGCCTCCTCTGATATGCCCAACCCAATGATTACAAAAAGTTATAATCTTTTCTGTTAATCCACCCTTATTCATCAGATTGCCTGCCAGGATAAAACCGGGAATACTTAATAACACAAATACATCTATCCCTGAATACATTTTTGCAGGAATGATAATCAGAGGCACATCGTTAAAAATTAAATAAACCAAACAGGAAAATCCAAGGGCAAATGCAATTGGAAATCTCAATAACAAACAAATGATGAATATGAATATAAGCAGTCCTATCATTTCTCTTTTTTGATTATTTGTTTGATTTCCAGAACAGCATAAATCAAAATGGTTAATGACATGATTAGAATACTTACAAATGCAAAAGACATTGGTATTCTGAGACTTGGAGAAGTTTCATTTATTCCAAGCTGAATATATTCAACTGCATAAATACCAAGAATAGCAAATAGAAAAACTGTAGAAAACTGAATAATTAAATCGAGAAAATATTGGGTTTTTCTTGAAAATTTACGGTAAAATACATCCAGTTCAACAAAATATTTATCGCGTAATGCCAAACCTGAAGCAAAACTTATTGCATAAATAAAAAACAGCCGCGATGCCTCTTCTGTCCAGGAGGGAGCACTGGCAAGAAAAAACCTCGCAAAAATCTGAATCACAGTAGAACCGACAAATCCGGTGGTACTTATTAGCATTCCCAGATTTAATAACTTATTTAGCCTTTTTAGTATCAATCTCTTTTTTCATTTGAATTACCTTATGATATACCTTTTGCATTTCGGGTGACAAGCTATTAAAAATAGCCTGGCTGCACTTCTCACTAAAAGCGTTTTTATCCACTTCAATAAACTCCATTCCCTGATGTTTTAATTCCTCCTGAATTATCTTATTGTTTTTTAAAAACAGCTCATGTTCGTATTTTATCATTTCATCGGCAGCCTGAAGAAATATCTTCTTTAGATCTTCGGGCAAGGCCTGAAACTGTTTTTCACCGATAACCGGGTAAACCCAACTTACCACATGCTCGGTCAGGTTTATATATTTTTGAACTTCAGCAAATCCTGCACTTTTTATCAAAGCAAAAGGATTCTCCTGTGCTTCAATTGTTCCTTGCTGCAAGGATGTAAAAACTTCGGAAAATGCCATTGGTGTTGGCTTAGCTCCCAAAGCACTCCATGCTGTAACAAAAGAAGGTACATTTGGAACACGAATTATTAATCCTTTTAAATCATCAGGATGTTTTATTGGTCGGTTTGAGGTAAGATGCCTTGCTCCTCTCTGAAAATATCCCAAAGGCCTAAGGCCGGTAACTTCCAGCATTTCCCTTTCAATTCGTTGTCCCACCTCACTTTTAATTAAGTGTTGCATATCAATCGAGTCTCGCAGAAGAAACGGCAATTCGCAAAAGGCAGCTATTTCAATCCAGTTGTTTAAAGTTGATCCGGTTGTTGTAATATCAATTACACCGGCCCGTATCAGCCGAATGGATTCAATTTCTTTTGCCAGTTGTTCAGAGTGATAAACATCGAGTCTGATTCTTCCATTTGAACGCTCATCAAGTGTTTTACTAAAATGCTCCAAAGCCAGATACCAGGTATGGGTATCACTTACCAAAATGCCGGCCTGAAGATGAACTTCCGGTTTTTCCAGTCTTTTACACTGAATAATTGAAGTAAATAACAACAGAATCAGCAAAAACCTGAAGTTTGATTTTATTGAACACTGAAGCATAATCAGTAACTAGTAATTATGCTAAAGATAACTTTTAATACTGAAAATCTTTCAAATATTATTACAGCATCAACCGTCTGTTTTTTAAAGCTTATTTATTCTGTCTGCTCACCATTTCGTTAATCCAGATTGGTGCGTATGGCGATGTACATCCTTTCGAAACAGGATAGTCTTTGTAAATACCAAGTTTTTCTCCTATTGCCAAAGCCCTGTTGCGCAGTTCGGGAAAATTGATACCTGCATACGCCAAAGCAAAATTCATGGTCCATTGCACCTCAGGTGCAGCTTTGGGCATTTCTATGTCAATTCTATCCAGAATCGCCGAAATATCAAGTCTTTCAGGACTCTTTACAATTCTTTCAGCGGTTAAACTCCAGGCACATCGTAAGGCCATTGTATTTTCAGATTTTAACCATTCTTTTCTTAATTCTTCTTTTGAAGGATGGTGATTTAAAATGTATGAATTTAACCAATCGGCAACCCTGACAAACTCCATTGAATCTACAAGATATTCCAATTCTTCTTTTGAAAGAAGTTCAGGCTTCATTAACAATACAGCCAAAAAACGGGCATCCACATTTCCGGTTTTCCACAAGCCAAAAGCCAACTCCTGATTATGTTTTATTTTTTTTGCCAGTTTGCGGATTTCTCCCAGTTTGACTCCATACTGATTTTCTCCGGCTCCCTGTTTTTTATTTTGTTTGCGCACTTTTTCATCACCAAGTGCCTCCAACTGTTTTAAGGTTTCTTCTAAATTCATTAATGATTTGTCTTAAATATGTCTAAAATTTTAGCGAGAATCAAGATAGTCGTAATTCTTGAAACCCATTAAACATACAAATTGTTTTTAGATAAATCTAAAGGCATGAATTTTAAGATTCTGTAATTTCTCAAAAGTAAAAATGGTGCAAACATTTGCCTGCACCATTTTTTGATAAAAACCCTTCTTTTTAATATCAGGGCTAATTCGAGTTCGGGTTCGAGGTGAATAGTTCGAACAGTTGCTTCAGCCATCACCTCGTAATTCGATAATAAATTCTCTTTAATATCATCGATATCCCCTACTTCATTCATCTTTCTCACATTCTCTTTCCGATGATAGATAGATTTGCTACTCACCAATAATGCAATCTTTCGTACCAAACTTACGTAATACAGTTTGAATAGTTACAACTGCTTCTTTAACTCTCAGATTTAAGGTGATTTCTTAATTGGAAAATTTATTTCAAAGCCTGTAAAAAGCAGTAAATATTAATTTCTGTCAGCCAGCTTAAAAAATAAAAATCATTCGACTATTTAGTTTAATAGAAACCCGATTTATCCTTTTATCAACTGAAACACTTCTTTTCTGATTTTTGATTTAACCTTCAAGATGTATATTCCTGCGGGCGAATGAAAACTAATTTTAAGCTTTGATTGTTTTATAATCGATTCTGAAAGAATTACTTTGCCTTGCATATCACAAATGGTATATTCCCGAACCATTTCTTCATCACCAAAATCTACCCAAAATGTTCCATCCGATGGATTTGGATACAACAATGATTTATTGTTTGGAGATTCAAAATGATAAGTTCCTACCGTTCCGTATTTTCCTTCAAAAGCACCAACGGAAGGAGGATTTGAATACTTATTTTTTTCAAAATCAAATTCCGGATTTAAGTTACTGTTCCCCAAACCAATGGCCGGACTATTAGGTAATAGTTTAAAATCTTCATTTGCCAGGTCTTTGAATAAGGGATTAGCAATTAGCTGATTTGGATCTGTAAGCGGAAGATTTGGTCTCCAAGCAGTTGATGCTTCGTTAAACCAAAGATTATTGGTAAAGGTAAAAGTTTCCGGTGAGGTATTTCCCCCGATATTTACTTCAGTAAGATCATTTTTTAGATAAACAATGTTATTGCTAAATTCATTATCGGAACATTTTACAAAGCCCTCATCTGTGGTTTCCTGCAAAATACGAATCACCCATTTACCGGGATTTACAAAAGTGTTATTTATCACTTTTACCCGAACGCACCCAACGTAGGCCACAGGTGCCAAACATCCGATAAAGATATTTGAAAATACTTTTAAATCTGCTGCTTCAAAAGCGTTTAATATGGGTTCTGTTAAAGGAGGTCGAAAATAGGTTTTACCAGTACTGCCACCAAGGTTTATTCCCCGGTTTGAAATATTCCTTATAATGTTTCTTTGAAATGTAATGTATTGAGTTCCTCCTTTACATTGAATTCCGCTGCTTCCTGCATTATCAAATTCACAATCCTGAATGACACCATTATGGCAGCCAACCAAATCGATTCCTGAACCTTCGGTTCCGGCTGAAAATCTGCAGTTTTCAACAAGGAAATAATCTACTCCCGACATTTTAAGAAAATCGTGGTTTCCGGCTTCTGCCATGTTACGAAATACACAATTGCGAACGATTATGTTAGTTGAAGGAGAATTGTAATCCCCACCATCATCAATGTTAACTCCATTTGCTGTTTGTTCTTCAAAAACAAAACCATTGATTTCAAGAAAATTACAATTGCTTAAATGGATGGACTGAGCACCGCCATTGAATATAGATTTGTGCTCGTTTTCGGCCATAAACACAATTGGCAATTCATCACTTCCATTAAGATTTCTGATAAATTGTTCACTCTCAAAAAAAGTCTGGCTTAAAACAACAACAGTATCACCAGGTTTGAGTATCGAAACAACAGCTTCCAAAGTTTCAAAATTGCCTCCTGTTCCTACAGTAATTTTTTTTGCCTGTAGCGGTATTGCAAAAACCAGGAATATAAAAAGACTTACCAACTTTATCATTTGGGTCAATTTATCTATTTTTTATGACAACCTTGATTATCATTTCCAAAAAGTTATGATTTGAATGAAATTCTTTCTTTAGTCCAATTCACAATGTTATTCTTTTAAGATTCTCTAATTTTGCAATCTTATTCAGAAACATGCGAATTTTTCAAAATTTAAACACACAGGAAATCAAAACTTTAAAGCTGCATCTTTTTTACAGTGGCATTGAAGGTGTGGCTGCCGGTGCTCTGATTTTAACTGAGTTTATTTTTATCAAATCGTTAAAAGGGAGCAATGTGCAGCTGGCATTTCTGTTTCAGTTTAGCATGGTGGTTTTTTTGTTTGCCATGGTGGCCAATGAAATTTTACGGCGATACACCAATCGTAAAATACTACTTCGAAGTATTGCCATAATTTCAAAATTACCATTGGTAGGTCTGGCCTTTTTCCCGGATGTAAGCAACCAGGCAGGAATTCCTGTGATTTATCACACCATCTTTCTTAGCATATTTTTGCTCTATTTTGTATCAAAAATTGCGGTTATTCCATCTATAAATCAATATTTAAAAGGCAATTACAAACACGAAAACTTTGGTCGGTTATTTGGTTATTCTGTAACAGTTCAAAAAGTTACAATGCTGGCATCGACTTTCACAGCCGGCTTGCTACTCGACTGGAATCCAAACTCTTACAAAGTATTTTATCCTGTAGTAGGAATTTTAGCTATCATTTCAATTTTTCAGCTTACCAAAATAAAATTTGTTCAAAAAGAAGAATTGATAGATACTCCGGTCTGGCAAGCACTTCAGCAGTCATTTATAAGGGTGTTTCATATTTTAAAAACCAATAAAGCCTTCAGGCACCTTGAAATGGGATTTATGATTTATGGTTTTGCATGGATGAGCACACATGCCGTTATTACTATTTTTTATGAGCGTGCCCTGGATTTAAATTATTCGAGTGTGGCTTTTTACAAAAATGCTTTCAATTTGATTGCTATTGCATTTTTACCGTTTTTTGGAAGATTTATAGGGCAGCGCGATCCACGTCGATTTGGAATTATCACCTTTGGCTCTCTGCTGTTGTTTATCCTTTTTACCGGTTTAACAGAATATTTTGACGGATATACCGAAATATACGGTATTAAAATTTACTACATGTTGATGGTCGCTGTTTTTTTTAACGGACTGTTTATGGGAAGTATGCCCATTTTATGGGGAATAGGGAGCAGCTATTTTTGCAAACCAGAAGAAGCCGCCGATTACCAGTCAGTTCATTTATTTCTAACGGGTGTTCGCGCACTGTTTGCGCCAATAATTGGAATAAAATTATATGAATGGTTTGGATTTAGTATCACCTATGCAACAGGTGTAATATTTTTATTATTTGCGATATTACTGATGATTTATTCTGAAAAAAGGTTCCCTAAATAATGGATAAAACTTAATCTTTTTCCATGGCGGCCAGAATTCTTTCAGGTGTTATAGGCAAAGTATAAACTCTTGCTCCAACGGCATCATAAATAGCATTGGCTAAAGCAGCGCCAACCGTTGTAATTGCAGGCTCACCACATCCCTGAGGTGGAATTTCAGGATTATCTATAAGTACAACCTCAATTGAAGGAACATCAGAAAACCTTGTAATATCATAGGTATTAAAATTTTCTGTTTTCCTTTTCCCACCACTGAATTCCAGTTCTTCATAAAGTGCCGCGCTTAATCCCATGGTAATACCGCCTTCAACCTGAAGAATCGCACCCTGTGGATTAATAATTTCGCCCATATCCTGTGCACAAACAACATGTTCTACTTTTACTTTTCCTGTTGATTTATTCACCGAAACCTGCATAATTGTTGCCACATAAGTATTCAGATAATTGGTACAGGCAATTCCATAACCTTTACCTGACGGCCCTTCAGAAAACTTTTTCCCAAATTTTTCGTCAGCCGCCCGCAACACCCTAATCATTCTTTCATCGCAAAGGTTGTTAAAACGAAATTGTAAGGGATCCTGTTTTGCTGCTTTTGCCAGAATATCGGTATGCGACTCCATTGCAAAAACATTGGTATTGCTTCCTGGTCCGCGCCATGCTCCCGTTGCAAAAGGATGTACATCATTTTTATTTTTAGTTTTGACGCGGTAATGCGGAATATTATAAATGGGTTCAGAACTGCGTGACCAGCTAAATAGTATATCGCACTCCCATGAATTTATTAATCCTGAGGAGCTCATTCCTGTTTTCATTTGCACTACTGCAGCCGGCCGAACTGCATCGTAAAAAAACTCTTCCTTCCTTGTCCAGGCCAACTGTACAGGCCGACCTGTTAATTTCGAAAGTTTAACTGCTTCAACTATTTGTTGTCCCGATTTTTTACCTCCAAAGCCACCACCAACAAAAGGTGTAATTACATGTACATCTTCTTCCGGGATTTGTAATGTATCTGCTACTGTTTCCCTCACTCTGAAAGGCGCCTGCGTTGAAGCCCAGACTTTTACCTTTTCTTTTTTAACATCAGCAACAACTGCATAGGGTTCAATGGGTGCATGGGCAACATAATGATTATAATATTCTTGTTCAATATACTGATGTGCCTCACCATGCGCATTCTCTACATTTCCGTTTTCAACATAAACACGTCCTTCGGGAGCAGCTTCCTTTAATGTTTTAAAAACGGATTGATTATCCATTCCGGAATCCGGTACATCCCATTCGGCTTTAATCTTCGATAATGCTTTTTCTGCTTCTTCAGGATGTTCATGTAAAACTGCAACCAAATCGTTTTCGTTAATTACTACCGCATTGTTCACTGTTCTGGCTTTGGAAACATCTAATGAAATTAAGCTGGCTTCATGTGACGGCGGGCGAAGAACTTTGGCATACAACATTCCAGGAAGACGTATATCCGCGGCAAATTTTGCTTCTCCATTGAGCTTCTCAATGGAATCCACTCTCTTTTTGGATTGTCCTGAAATACCGTGTTCTGAAACTTTCTTTATCGGTACATCAGAGATGTGCTTAGTAATTTGTTTCCCTTTTACCAAAGAAGCATAACTAATCGTTTTTTCAATGTTATTTTTATCTCGGATTTTTCCATCTTTAACTTCTAACTGCTCTGTTGGAATTTCAAGTATTTCAGAAGCCATTTGTAGTAAAACAGCTCTGGCTTCTGCTCCCGCTCTTCGTAATGGGGGACCATAATATTTAGTGCTTCGCGATCCTGTAGTTCCACTATCCCAGGGGCATAACATGGTATCCCCCATTATGGTATCAACCGAATCAAAAGAAACATCCAGTTCTTCTGCCAGCATTTGACGCATTGAGGTGATAATTCCCTGCCCCATTTCAATTTTGCTGCAAAACAGCGTTACCCTGCCATCTTCTCCAATTTTGAGATAAGCATTTAAATCTGTCGGATAAGACCTGCCCCGTTGTTGCATGGCCAATTTGCCAAAAGTTCCCGGTGCAAAAAATATAAAAAGTCCACTGCCCGACAGCTTTAAAAAATTTCGTCTGGAAAATGGCTCCAATGTGGAAATATCATTTTCTCCGTTTTCAAAGAATTGTTTATCACTCATAACATTATCGGTTGATTGAACGATAATAAAGATACAAAATAATTTAGGTGATTGACGGAATTAAAATATTGAAACTACAAAAATACGTCACTTATAATCTGACCTGACAGAGTTCATTTCAGTTGAATCAGTGTTTCATTTTCTATTCCTTTTCGAATCCAGCGCATTAAAGTAATTGCTTTATATTCTTTTTCCAGATAAGTGGTTTCGAATTCTTTTTCCATGCTGTTAATTTCAAGCTGGTACAAATGTTTTTTGGTCTCAATCTGATAGTACACCTTACCGGCACAAACAAAAGATAATTTTGCCCTTGTCCCCTTTACAATAGTTATTAAACTTTCCATAATTCCTTTTTTTACAAAGGAAGTCCTGCTTGCTGACTTTTCTTTTGACCTAAATCAAAAAATAAAAGAATCAGAATTTTCTTATTCTGCTTAAGGTTTCCTGCGAGATACCAAGTATTGAAGCAATATGTCCCAGTTTGGCTCTTTTTATTATTTCTAGTGCAATCTGGTTTAAATACTCATACTTTCCACGGGCATCTCTTTGATTTAATTCTTTCGAATGTTTATCTATATTGGAAAATTCTTTGCCCATCATGGCATTTACAAAAGTCATGATTTGAGCATTTTGAGCCAGTTTTTCACTGTCAGACTTACTGATACTTATTAATTCGGTATTTTCGCAAGCCTGTAAATACTCTTCAGAAAAAATATTTTGTGCATAGCTTTGTAAAGATGTAAAGGTTTCATTTTCTGTATGAATCCAAACCGTTATCTCCTTTCCATCATGGACATAATATTTTCGGACCATTCCCGATTTTAAAAACCAGATTTTGTTACAATGCCGGCCTGCTTCCAAAATATATTCGTCCTTTTCGTAGGTCTCCAACCGAGCCAGTTCTTTTAATTCATTTATGGTTTCGGAACTTAATTTTACAAATCGTTCTATGTAATCAATCAGTTGTTGCATGCACTGTAACAGATTATTTCTTCTAAAATAGAATTTACAAGAAAATGCTTTTACATCTTACCAATTGTATTATTAATCGCTAATTATAATTTTCTTCGTTATAGACTTGTCCTTACCTCGAAGTCTTATAATATAAATTCCTGATTTCAACTCCAGGGATAATTTCAGCTTACTGAAAAACCCGGTTTCCTTAAAGTAAACCGTTTTGCCGGTTAAATCACTTATCTCTACAGCATCAAACAACCAATCTCCTGAATTAACTGTCAATGAACCAGTTGCAGGTACAGGATAAATATGTACATCTGAAAAATATTCATGGTTACCTGTTGATGTATTGATTTTAAAATCGAAATAATTTATGTTAAACCCTCCTTTAGTAGCTACTATTTTAAGATAATGTTTTCCTTTTACGATTTTCACATCCGTACTTACTGTCCTCCAGTTTTGCCAACCACCGGTATAAGGACATTTTACTTCTCCTATTTGATTATCATCGAGATAAATAGCCAGCACTCCTCCTGTATTTGGTGAACTCAAACGAAATGACAGGGTAAAGTTTTCGTTATCTTCTTTGTTATTAATTGCATATTGCATCCAATCAGAATTATCAATCCACCCTACATTTAGTCCTCCCCCGGAATCCCCTGTATTTTCTGTTTGCACACCTTGCTGTTCAATATAATTTTCAGCTTCAATTTTTCCAGGGATATTAAACCATAGTGGTTCAACTATTATATTTCTTTTTGCTTCAAAACCTCCATCGTTTGTAAACGCTGTAATGGTAGCCTGTCCTACCATCGGACCACCGGTTACTACACCATTGGCATCAACATAAGCCGTTTTAGGATGATCCGAAATCCATGCTATATCTTTTCGACTTGCATTTTCAGGATAAACAAAAGATTGAAGTTGTAATGATTCCCCAACTGAAATTGTATCTGATTCGGATAATAAAGTTAGGCCTGAAACCCTTACAGGAGATTCCCCAAAATTACCTTCCGAAATAACCATTTCTCCCAGTGTAAGCCATCCTTCTTTATTTAAATCCTGTTTTTTATTGGCAAAACGTACAGGTTTAGCTTTTGATGAGAATTGCTCCAGGGGGTTAACCATTCTTACCAAAACTTTATAAGTTCCATCTTCAATTTTTTCTGTTGCTTCAATTGCCCTGTAATTATTTAATCCTCCTGGTTGAATATTATGAAAATTACATTTTGATGTTCCTATAGAGTAAAACAAATTGGCACTATCCAACACCCCTATCTCCATATCCCAATTTGCATACATGGGTGCAATACCTTTGTTTTGAATTTCGAGTTCCACAGTTATTTTGCCTTCTGAAGCTGTTAAACGATATTGATCAACAAAAAAACTGTAACCCATCATTTTCTGAGCCCGAATGGCATTTTCCCATTCGTGGGTTCCTGGTTTTGCATATTGAAACAAATAATGACAAATAAGAAATGTGGGATGAATGGAATCCATACTTTCCGTTACATCCTGACCTACTGTGTTAGGCCACGATTTCCAGATTGTACTTTGTAAATCAGGATCTATTTCGCCTCCAACCGGATGCATCATCCAGTTTTTATCTGCATTATTAATTTTAAGCATGTTATGGAAATACCAGCGATTCGCTGGATTGGTGCTAATAGACTGACTAAAAAACAAACCATCACTATATCCAAATATTTGTGGATCGGGCATTGCATCGGCATACCTGGCCATTAAATTTGTTTCCGGAAATGCTTCCTTGTATGCGTTGGCTAACCTGGTTTTATTTTCCTGAGTCATATCAAAAGTTTTATCAGACCCTACGTGCCATTCGCCCCACATTCCGTAAAGTCCTAGAGTTACCAGAAAAATCCTTGAATCGTTGTTATATTTTTCTCCAAATGCCGAAATAAAGTTTAGCATTGCCTGCATAAGTGTTTCATTATTCCAATCGGGACAAAGTGAAGAAGGTTTGGTTTTCCAATCGACCTGGTCTATTAAGAATGAAGGCATATCGGTTTTTCCATTGGCCGGATCAATAATAACCTGAATAGAAGAAAAGTTCCCTCTGGATGCTGTTTGATTTATAAAGTTATCAATAACAGTCCAGTCAAATGTGTTCATCTCCTTCATGATATCGTCCAGTCCAAAATTCCTTCCTTCAATACTTCTGGGAAAACTGGTTCCGGGATTCCATAAAGTCATAAAACCTTTTAAGGGATTGTATTCCAAGCCAGGCTGATCTGGATTGTATTCGAGACTTTCCCAGTTTTGTGCTTGTGAACCAATATTAAAAATTGCACACAACAGAACCAATGTTAATCCCCTAATTATAAACTTCATTTTGCTTTCAGCTTTATTAAATTTCAATTAATCAATTATTAAGCAGTAAGGCCATTGTTAAAACCTCATGTACTTTTTCACCAGGTCAACATTCTCTTTATCGGTTAACATTTCCAATAAGGTAAATGCAACATCCAGTGCAGTTGAAGGTCCGGTTGATGTGATAATATTTTTATCAACCACTATACTTTTATCCTGGATTTCTGCACCAAATTCTGCCAGTTGTTTTTTTCGCATTCCATCCATCAAATCGTAGGTTGTAGCCTTTCTTCCTTTTAAAACTCCAGATTTACCTAATGGAAGAGCCGAAACACAAATTGATGCAATAATTTTTTCATGTTTATCAAATTCTCTGATGAGGTTTAAAAGTCGCTCATCGTAGGCGTCCTCATAAAACCCGGCTTTTTCAAAACCACCGGCAATAGCCAGTGCATCAAAATCGCCGGTATTTATTTTACCGAACTCCAACTCAGGACGAACAATTAAATTCCATGTACATTTTATTTCAGGGCGAAGGGCTGTTGTAATTAAATCAACACCCTGCTTACCAAAACTTCTGCTCCAACCCATAATATCGGTAAATACACTGGCTTCATAAGCCTCAAATCCTTGTGCGAGAAATAATAATATTTTTTTACTTTTCATTATTGATGTAATCTGTAAAATTTTATTCATATGATTGAATGGAAAACAAAAACAGGATGATAATTAAGAAACTTTAACCTGAAAAATTGAGCCTTCTTTTTGGTAACCTAACTTTTCATAATAGGGATCAACATCAGACAATACAAATACTGTCCGATCAGGATAATCTATACATAATTGTTCCATTAACAATTTACCAATATCCTTTCCCCGACGAATTGGCTTAACCAGTAAATCCAGGACAAAAATATAAAGTTCTGCGTCATCCATTGAACGGGAGAAGCCACATAACTCATCTTTTTCATAAGCTACATAGCTTATCGATTCCTGAAGAGCTTTTTTGTATTTTTCAATTTTATCATCTTCGGCATAATCCCATCCGTCCTCATCGTTAATCATTTGCATTAGTTTTTCTTCATCCCGTTCCTTTTTGTATTCTAAAATCTGCATAATCTTCCTATTCTTACGAATTATCAAATATAGTTTTCCGATAATTTTTCTAAAACTCGAACTGCCTTTTCAGCATCTTCTTTTTTAACAAAAATATGGTCGTGAAAATACCCGGCAATTACATTGCAGCTAATATTATATTTTGCCAGTTCAGATGAAAATACTGCAGTAAAACCAATAGCTTCGAGGGATGAGTTTATTTTTAGTGAAATCCATGAAGCTATAAAATCATAATCAAGATTTAATTCATCTGCCTTTTTACGTTCCAAAATAACAGTTGTACCCTCTTTTTCTTTGAATTCACAAATCGTATCCCGACGATTAATGTTAATTGGCTCTTGTACAGAAAGAAAAACATAATCCCCATCATTCAAAACAGGTGTCATTCCCTTGATTAATTCTGAAATATTTTTTACACCTGCCATATTATTCAGGCCAACCATTTTTTCTGATAATTTCTCCAAGCTCTGTCAAAGATTTTACATCCTGCTTATCAATTGAACCATCTGGTAAAGGAGCAGAATTCAAAAGAAGATTTGCATTGTATTTTCCTGCATATCTCAGGTTCTCGAGAATTGAATCTGCCCCGCGATGATTTCCATCAAATTTCCTGGTATATCCCCAGCCTGCAATATGTGTACAAATCTCAACCGGCTTTCCACTATCTACCATAACTTTGGTTTTGTCCGGATTTCTTTCCAGCCAGTGATACTCCGGTGCATAATAATCTTCTGTACCTAAATACCCCCACTTTGAAGAAATTAATGACTGTTGCTGAAGTTTGCGAATAAGTTGATATGTTTCTTCTATCCTGAATTTTTCTGTTGGACCATTTACGGGTGTAGCATAACCATCGAGCCACACACTGGCAATCGGGCCATAATTGGTTAATAATTCTGTAATCTGAGCATGCATATAATCAATATAAATGTTCAAATCATGCTCTTCGCCATATTTGTAGTATGTTTCCTTTTCAGCATATTTTGGCCGCGCAGAACCTCCCCATATATCATTGTTTGGTGCGTGTGGATGACGCCAGTCTCTGCCATGCGAATAGTACAAACATAATCCCAGACCTTTTTTTGCACAGGCATTTGCCAGTTCTTCTACCAAATCTCTTTTTGCCGGAGAATTAACAGAGTTAAAATCAGTAGTTTTTGTATTAAACAAACAAAAACTATCATGGTGACGGGTTGTAATGTTAACATATTTCATTTCAGCTTTTAAAGTCAAATCGGTTATAAAATCAGCATCAAAATTTTCAGCAGTAAATTTTTCTTTTAGCTTTTCATAGTCTTTCACATGTATGTTTTCACGAAACTGAACCCATTCTCCGCGACCCAACAAACTGTAAACTCCATAATGAAGGAACAATCCAAATTTTGCATCACTAAACCATTGTAGTGAAGTTCCTAAAGGATCCGATTTATAATTCCAAGCATAGTCGGCCAAATATGCAGGAACAATTGAATTGTTACATGAATAAATTGAAGGAACTAAGGCAGCAGTTAATCCTGCTCCGGTTAGTTTTATAAAATTTCTTCTTTTCATTTTCTGGTTGATTCAGTTTTGTATAGTCGAATGCCAATTTACTAAGGTTTTTATTACAATCCTTTTTAATTGATCAAAAGAATCGCAATTCGATTCATTTCAGAGGGATTTTCTTTAACCACATTGATTTCCATACCCACATCCCGTACTGTCTTATATACGTCAACAGCAAAGGCTTCAGGACTTGGGCGCGATTTTCTTTTATCCTTACAATTAAGCCTGTCTCCCGGGCATTCTTTACACAAACAGCAACAAGTCTGATTTAGCAAAAATGCTTTTTGAAATCCATCCAAAAATATTTTTCTTTCCAGGCTGAGTAATTTATCGGTCATATCTCCGGACCAATCTGAGGGGTAATTATTTTTATCCGCTGTTTTTGAAAGCCTTATTACAATTCCATTTTTATATTCATCAAAAAATTCCCTGCATTCCTCAACTGTAGGTGTATTTGGGGGACAAGCTCCCAAACCGTAATCGCTGCATCCAAATTCGCATTTAACTCTTACCCAGCGCTTAACAGAAATATCTTTTGGGTTAATCCATTTAAATTCTGAAAATCCACAATCTTCAATATATGTTTCAATTTTTTCTTTGTTCATTGTTGATCAAGTTTATTGTAAAATCGAGTACTCTGTCATTTTTATCAATATAATCCTGAATTGATTTTGTGACTTTATAATCGGGTTGAACTCCCCTATTGTTATCCACGCCACAAGGGAAATAGGCCTTTTCCCAGGATGTCATAATTTGCTGATTTGTGTTTGGTAGATTGAAAAAATGTACATCCGCAAAATTTACAGTTACTCCTCCGGTTTCTTCTCCTATAATTGTTCCGTTTCCATAACATTTGTAAGCCGATGCCAATCCCTGACCGGCAGAAAAAGTAGCATTATCCGTTAGCAGATATGTTTTTCCATAATATCGAAATGGATTCTCTTTGAGTTGAATTGGATTAAAAACCGTTGTTATTAATTCTCCCGGAATTCTTTCCTTAGGCCCAATTTTCTTTTCAACCTTTCCGGTAGCAATTAACTCTTTGCTGATTTTTCTTGTTGATGAATCTTGCTCAAGAAAAGGCTGGTTAAAAACGTATTGCATTAACTCACGGCCAATAATTGTATGCCCTCCCTGATTTCCTCTTATATCGATAATTAAATTATTGATTTTATTGTTTTGAATTTCTTCGAAAGTACTTACAAAGAAGTCTTTGTAAGTTTCCAAATCATGAAAACTAAAAAATCCTATATATCCAATACCGGGTGAGATTTCTTTATATAATAAGGTTGGTCTTTTCTTTGAACTTCTTTTCATTCCCATCGTCCAGTTCGATAAAAATCCGCCGCTTACCCTTTTCCTTTTAAGTTCTCCGGTATCGTAATCTTTATAGGTAATTTTAAATCTCCGAAAGTTATTCCAAATACCAATATGGGCTCGATTCGTAATCTGAAAGTTTCTGTAAGCATCACTTTCATATGATGCTAATTGACTCCACTCGTCTATTAGCTGAGAAACTTTTTTGTTATTGATTTCTATAATTTCAGAACCAAGAGGAACTTTATCCCTCCAGGTATAGCTTTCGATGATATACATCCTGTTTTCAATGATTCTGATTTCGAATGGAAAGTTGTTTCTAAAAAATTTTTGAATTCCCTTTTCAATTGTATTTGCCATTGGTTTTGTATGTGCAGTTCGAAAGTATGAACATAACCTGGCACAACATTCATAAAAGTCTGTATTGGTAAGAAAAATGGGCAAATTATCCTTAATTTTTTCAAAATGCTGCTGAAACGAATCTTTTGGAATTTCCTGGTAAATATCAGGGTGGATGTTTTCCAAAGACTCGATCATAAAATCCAGATCTTCGATTGCTGTTTTTTTAGAAACTGGTTTGCCGGATAGACTGTAAAGAAAAAATCCAAAACAAAATATCAAGGTGAGCAAATGACCGAAGATTTTTCTCTCAAGGAAATCCTGAAAAGTTTTCTTTTTAACGGCAAAAAACTCAATCGTTACAAATACAATGCTTGGAATTAAGATTAAACCATAAAGCAGAAGAATTTCTTGAATTGCGATAATCCGGCTGAAAATCAAACAGGCTATAATGATTGCCAATAAAATTAACGATATCCAAAGTTTAGGTTTCAAGTCTATTTCAATTTTAGTTCCACAACCACCGGCAAATGATCTGATAAAATCAGTGATGTATCTGAAGCAACGATTTCCGCACGTATTACTTTGTCTGCCAAATCTTTAGACGTAAAAATATAATCCAATCTTCTTTGCTCACCATGTACTCCAACCTTTTCTACAAGAGTTGGAAAAGTACCGAAAAACTTATACGATTTTGTTCTAAAGGAGGCTTCCAAATCAACAAATCCTCTATCCATTACCTTTTGGATTACTGAATAATCAAGCTTTCCATTATTCAGATTTTTTTCATTATACAACAAATCTCTTTCAGTAAAAAATGGCTCCAGCTTTCCATGTGAATAATATACCTCATCGAGTGGCGAAAAAGTATTAAAATCGCCAGCTAAAATAACTTGCGACTCCCTTGGAAGTTGACCAATATCCTGCATAATCAAGTCGATTTCTTTTTTTCTTGTAAGCCAGTTTGATGGATGTAAATGAATTACGTAAAAATATATCCCCTGAATTTTCACCCTTAATAATCCATGATGAAAACCTTCTGTAATCTTTACAATTTCTTTTATAGGAAATCGTGATGTTATTCCGGTTGGAAATCCCTCTTCTTTTAAGAGCACACTAAAATTGTGGCCATAAGTTTTGGCATCTTCTGCCAGTTTTTCTTGTGTATATTCATTGAGTTCCTGAAGTGAAACCATATCCGGATTTTGTTCTTTCATCCAACTAATCCAGGCATCTTTTCTTTCCGGGACCAAAGTAAATCCATACCAGACATTGTAACTAATGATTTTTAGATTTTCAGAATTTTGATTTCCTGACTTTTTTGTTGAATTACAGGAGTATAAAATGGAAAATATAAAAATCAGAACCGTTAAGACTATTTTAAAATTTCTTATCATTTTCAAAAACTGATTATTATTTTACCTGATGTTTTAATCAACCTCCTTTGTCATTCGAGTAAACACCGGAGGCAGTTTTAAAAAGTTGGGCCAAAAAGCAAAAGTTTTCATACCAAATTTTGTGTAGCTTTTTATGGCATTTTTGTTCTTGCTCGATACATCGAGAGAAATTGTTTTGGCACCTTTTGCATTCGCTATTTCTAAACTTTTTTGCATCAACATCTGACCTAGCCCCTTACCTCTCATTTCTTTAATTACGGTAATTGCCTGAATATAAAAATCTTCTTTTCCATGAGGGCCCAAAAAGCGAGAAAGGAATTTACCTATAACTGTAAAAATTCTGATTTTAAATTTTGGTCCTTCAGGATATTCAAACAGGACATTTTTTGTAAATCCCTCTTTTTCAGCTAAAGTATATCCGGAAAGGATTCCAGCAATTTTGTCTTTATATTCAATTATCATAACGTTTTCAAACGAGTAATCATTATTCGGTTTAACAAAAGCATCCGCAATAATCTCGTATGTTTTTTCGCCAAGTATTGAGCTGAAAAATCCTTCAGAAGCTTCATCAAATAATTTGGCAAATAAAAGACCTTCTTTTAAATCTGGTTTTGCCGGCCTGAATTTGATTAACTCATGATTAATAAAAGCTTTTGATATCTTTAGATTGTATGACATTTCATTTCAATTTTTTATCCTGCCGGATGGGCTTTCATTTTTGTCTTGACACAAAAACGAAACAAAAAAGTCAAGAAAATATAATGCTTCATCCCACAATCCCTCACCTGCCCGCGCCATATTTTCGTCCTTCGCACTTTTTAGATCCGAACAAATTCAAAAGAATAATTCAAATAAGTTTTTCTTTTTATTAATCCGTTACTATCAATGCCCGAATTTTATTCTCTATTTCGCAATGCTTTCAATTTTGAAAAATACGGGTCTGAAACCATCGGTACAGCACGACACAAAAGTTTCGTATTTTCCTTCCTGAACCAGGTGAATAAAAGTTCTGATATCAGCCCATGCCCAGTTACAAAAACCTTTTGGGGCCTCCCAGGGGGAATCGATAACAAACTCCTGTCCCTCTTTAAAAACCTCACATTTTTTTCCTTCAGAGTTTCTGAATTCTTTGTTCCAATCTGAGTTTAAACTTCTTTTTAGCACAGTTATTTTCATTCCGAATTCAGTGTTACATTCCGAGGCTGAGACTTCGCTGGCAACCATTGCTCCGGCTAGCGCACAGCTTGAACCAATTGCTGTTTTTTTAATAAAATTACGTCTTTCCATTTTCGTTTTATTTTTTCAGTTTCCTAATTACAAAATCCACCTTTGTTTCCATACTTACCTTTTATCGGAAAGGATTTTCAATCTATGCCATTTCTAAAAGAAATTCTATCGATAAAAGTCCAATATATATTGTTAATCTAATATCGTTTGTATTTTGTTTTTGCAAAACAAGGCACGGAATTCAAATCCGCGCCAGCCAAAGATTTTTGCGAGAAGATGTCATAAGATTCGGTTTTCGATTACCTTTGATATTTAGTTTCCTAAAAATAGCAAATATTTGATTGGCTCTTAATTAAGTTGTAATTTTTATTATTAAATATACATTGTTGTTTTCTTCGTGTTTCGTGCTTCAAACTTCATGCTCCTAACTATAAACCCTTTCCTCTACATCCTTAACAAATTCCTTTATCTGTTTTTTAACCTCAGTATTAGAGTATTTCTCGTTTGTGTTGTTTTGTTTTTTAGCAATTTTTGAAAGCGTGTAAATCAACCTGTCAACTTCTTCCTCCGTGTTTCCTATTCCAATGCTTACCCTGGCCACACCCGGAAGTTGTACTTTTGGAAAAACAGTTACCATAAGTTTTTGGAATTTTTCCAGTTTCGGTCCCACACCCAGGATATGTTTGATTAAAACATGGGTACAATGGCAACCAAAACGAATTCCTATTCCACCGTGCAAGGCCAATCCTTTAGCCACTGCATCCGACATTTTTTCTTTGAGGTTAAAAACAATTACTCCTCCCCTTTTTGCGAAGTCGAGTGTATTTGTATCCGTAATTCCGTAAACCTGGATATTGGGTATTTTCGAAAGGCCTTTTAGAATCTTTTTAGTTAGAATTTGTTCTTCGTTTGCAATATTTTCAAATCCCACTCTTTGTAAAAGAACCAGTGCTTTTCCAAGTGCCACAATTCCACCTACATTTTCTTCACCCGATTGATGAATCGATTGCATTTTTAGGGGATGAATTCGAATCAGATTTTTTTTCATCATCAGCACTCCGGTGCCAAAGGGCGCATAAACTTTATGAGCAGAAAAAGCAAAATAGTCTATATCTGTTGCCTGCAAATTAACTTTCCGGTGGGCTACCATTTGTGCGCCATCTACCAACAATCGGGCTCCATATTTATGTACAATCTGGCTAATCTCATCCAAATCATTAAAGGTTCCCAGTACATTTGAAGCACCACTGATAGCGAAAATTGTAATTCGCTTTTTCCCCTGTTTACCTTCTTTGTTGTATTCTTTTAAAAGATTGTCCAACTCATTTAAATCGATAAATCCCTCTTTGTTAATTGATAAAGTGATATGTGAATGATTAGCAACCATTCGCCAGGGCAAATCATTCGATGAATGTTCAAGAAGGGTTGTCAGAACAACCGGTTCAACATCCGAAAATGTTTCAAGACCTGTATTTTCTGCAGCCAGATTTATAGCCTCCGTTGTATTGGAAGTAAATACAGTTTGATAATCAGACTGAGGTGCACCGAGCAATTCTGCACAAATTGTTCGTACTTCCTGAATCAGTTTCTTTTGTGTTTTTTCAGATTGTTTCCAGCTTTGCTGCACTGCTTTCCAAACCGGTTTAAAAGTAGGTGTACTCGCTGCATAATCAAAATTTACAAATGGCTTTTCACCTCCGGTGGTTGGAACAGATTTGCCTCGCCTTATAATATTCAGACTCAATTTATTTAATAAATCCCGACCATTAAAACTATCTAAATCATCCGCATATAATATCTCTCCAATTGTATGGTTTTCTTTTTCTGTGTTTTGAAATATATCTTTTCCGTATTCACCAATCAATTTTAAAGCTTTAGCAAAGGCTATGATATTGATAATAACTGGTGTACCCAACTCAAACCTTTCCGGAGCAGATTCCCAAACCACCCAGTCATTGGCAATCAACCTGGCCGAACCTCCACCGGTCTGGAATGGAACACCTCCCGGTAAAGAGCTTCTTTTTATAGCTAAAGCACGAATCCCAAATGGTAATCCCAAATCCTTGCTTGAAATCATTTTGTAACTGGCAGAGTCCAGTTTCTTTGTAAACTCATTGAGTCTCGCAGGTGTACAAAAAATTAAAACATATTTTCTTTTGTTCAGGCCAAGATAATTCAGAATAATTTCTCTCGCCTTATCAAACAAATAGGTTGTTACCATCGAAAAGTGTCCACTTCCCCTGTGAACGTTAGAGTACGTTTCCAGAGCTGTACTTATACTATTTCTAAGAAGATCATATGCCGTTTGACTTTCTGTTTTCTGCAGTATTTCCGGTTCCATGTTATGCTGGTCTAAAAGTTTAGATTGCTCACTTTCAAATTTAGTTAATTAAAACTTACCGATCCAGAGTGAAATTTAGATACTGGTTGCGTGTTACCAGAAACATGTTATTGGAGACAAAGACGGATAACTGCGAATTCTGACTCCTGACTCCTGGCTTCTGGCTTCTGGCATTTGGCTTCGCGCTTCGAACTTCCTAAACTTTCAATACCAAATATTGTTAAATACTTTGAAATAACAATTTAACCATACGATTATGAAAGAACTAAAAAAGGAAGATATCAATCAGGAGGTTTTTGATTTATACGACTACTATGTGCACAACAGAATCGATCGTCGTGACTTTATGAACCGGCTAAAAGCTTATGCAGTGGGTGGAATTACAGTAGGAGCATTATCGACATTTTTAATGCCTAAATATTCTCTTGCTCAACAAGTTAAACCCGATGACAAAAGAATTAAAACCAGTTATCTGGAATATGATTCAACTGATGGTGGTGGCAAAATGAAAGGATTGTTTGCTCTCCCTGCAAAAGGGAAAAAGAATCTTCCGGGCGTTGTTGTTGTTCACGAAAACCGTGGACTAAATCCATATATCGAAGATGTAGCCAGACGGTTGGCTGTGGATGGATTTGCAGCTTTTGCTCCCGATGCCTTAACACCATTGGGAGGTTACCCCGGAAACGATGATGAAGGAAGGACAATGCAACGCCAGCGTGATCGAAATGAAATGTTAAATGATTTTATTGCTGCCTACGGGTTTTTAAAAGAAAGAAAAGAATGTAGTGGAAATGTGGGAGTTGTTGGATTCTGTTTTGGTGGCTGGATTTCAAATATGATGGCAGTTAAGGTTCCTGATTTAAAAGCTGCCGTTCCGTTTTACGGAGGTCAGCCTTCAGCAGAAGAAACTGCAAATATTAAAGCACCTCTTTTAATTCAATATGCCGAACTGGATAAACGTGTCAATGCAGGCTGGCCCGATTATGAGAAGGCTTTAAAAGAAAACAATATCAACTATACTATGCACATGTACCCGGGAGTAAATCACGGTTTTCACAACGATACCACCCCGCGATATGATGAAGATGCAGCAAAACTTGCATGGAGCAGAACTGTTGAGTTTTTTAAGGAGCATTTGAAGTAGGATTAAATAATACACCCCGTTTCCGACAGGCTCTGCCACCGGCAGACCGCTGTATCCAACTGTCCCCCTGAATTCAGGGGGACAGTTGAGGCCGCACCCCCGATGTATCGGGTAAGGCCGAAACAGGGGGTAATCTTATCAGCGATTATCCATCAAATCAGTATTATTTGTGTTCCTTTTTATTTAACTCTATTTCTCTGAAATTCTGTTAAAATTTAAATTCATTTCCATCTAATCTCAAATTTCATTTTCTTCATCAACAACAATTTTTACTTTTGTTCCTGATAAATAAAATTGGGATAAAATGAAGATTGGTATCAATATACTACTGGCATTAGTTTTAGTGCTCGCCGTTCAGGCACAGGAAGAAAAGAAAATAACCCTCGAAGATATATTTGTAAAAGAGACATTCAAGGCTCAATCGGTTGATGAACTTCGTCCGATGAAAGATGGCGAACATTACACCACACTTGAAAATAAAACCCAGGTAGTAAAATACAGTTACAAAACAGGAAAAGAAATTGAGGTCGTTTTTGACATCACAAAAATCCCGGATGCTCCTATTTCAAGTTTCGACAAATACGATTTTAGTCCTGATGAAACCAAAATAATGTTAACCACCGATATTCAGAAAATCTATCGACATTCGTACACAGCCCAATACTACGTATGGAATTTTGTAACAGAAGAACTAACTCCACTTTCAGAAAAAGGAGCTCAGCAAGCTGCTACTTTTTCGCCGAACAGTGAAAGAATTGCATTTGCCCGCGATAATAATTTATTTATTAAAAGTCTGAAATTCGGTACTGAAAATCAGGTTACTTACGACGGAAAAAAGAACCAGATTATTAATGGTATTCCAGACTGGGTTTACGAAGAAGAGTTTGGAGATTTTACAAATGAAGAAGGTTTTAACCGTGCTTTTTGGTGGTCGCCAGATAGTAAATTCCTGGCATTTGTACGATTCGATGAATCCGGGGTTCCGGATTTTAACATGCCTCTTTATCGTGGAGAAAGCCCGGCGATGGAAGAATACAGTTTGTATCCGGGAGAGTTTACATTCAAATATCCAAAGGCTGGTGAAAAAAACTCAGAAGTCAGGGTGCTGGTTCATGAGCTACGTTCAAAAACCAATATGGATGCAGATATTGGCGAAAATAAAGACATTTATATTCCCCGTTTAAAATGGACGCCGGATGCCAACAGTCTTGTTATAATGCGTTTAAACAGAATGCAAAATAACCTTGATGTTTTATATGCCAATCCTTATACAGGAGATTCAAGAATAGTATTCACCGAAAAAAACAAAAGATATGTGGATGAAAACTTCCTTGATAAATTTGTCTATCTGGAAGACGGAAAATTTGTAATTACAAGTGAACGGGATGGCTGGTCACATATTTATTTATACGACAATAATGGTTTTGAAATTAAGCAGCTCACAAAGGGCGATTTTGATGTTACCAACTTTTATGGTTATGATAATTTAAGAAAAGTATTTTATTACCAGGCAGCTGCTGAATCGCCACTAGAACGCGAAGTTTATTTTATTAGTCAGGACGAAAAAAAGAAGGGAAAAATTTCAACAAAAAAGGGAACAAATGATGTAATGTTTAGTACCAACTATAACTATTATATTAACACTTTCAGCGATAGTAAAACCCCAACTTTGATTACCTTACACGATAACAAGGGTAAACTGATTAGAACTTTACAGGATAATACTGTCCTTAAAAATTCGGTTCAAAAACTTCAACTTCCGCAAAAAGAGTTTTTTAGTTTTACAAGCTCGCAGGGTGTGGAGTTAAACGGATATATGATTAAACCGGATGGTTTTGATTCATCCCAAAAATACCCTGTTTTAATGACACAATACAGCGGACCAAATTCGCAACGTGTAGCTAATTCCTGGGGCCGTGGAATTGGTTGGGAGCATTACCTGGCACAGGAAGGATTTTTAATTGTTTGTGTTGATCCCCGCGGTACAGCTGCCCGTGGCGAAGACTTTAGAAAAATTACTTATCTGCAACTGGGAAAGTTTGAGTCGGAAGATATGGTTGAGACGGCAAAATATCTGGGAGAACAGTCGTTTGTCGACAAAAATAATATTGCCATTTTCGGATGGAGTTACGGAGGTTTTATGACTTTGTTGAGTATGAAAAAAGGCGGTGATTTATTCAAAGCCGGAATTTCTGTTGCACCGGTTACCAGTTTTCGTTTTTATGATACGGTTTATACTGAACGCTACATGAGAACTCCTACAGAAAATCCGGATGGTTACGACGAAAATGCACCTCTTACCCATGCGGATGATATCACCGGAAGATTGTTGATAGTGCATGGTTTGGCAGATGATAATGTGCATGCTCAAAATACCATGGAATTTACAGAGAAAATGGTACAGGAAGGGATACAATTCGATATGGCAGTTTATACAAACCGGGATCATGGTATTCGTGGTGGAAATACTTCAATGCATCTGTATACTAAAATGACTGACTTTTTAAAACTGCATTTGCAGTAGGAATGGAGAAGTCGGAAGTCGGAAGTGGGAAGTCGGGAGTCGGGAGTCGGAAATCAAAAGAATTGAAACTCTATTTTAAGGAGAATTTTTTCAAAAATTGACTTTGTATTTCTTTTAAATAATTTATTGTTATACCAAATTCTTCAAACCAATGAAAAAAATTACACAATACTTCTTTCAAGGTGTTTTACTGGTTGCCCCACTGGCCATTATCATCTATATTGTATATGCCCTTTTTGTCAGGGTTGACGGGTGGTTGATTGAACAAATGGAGTTATTATTTGGCTTCAGAATTCCGGGGCTGGGAATACTGGCATCTTTTATACTGTTAACCATACTTGGTTATATCGGACAGACAGCTTTGTTGCGGCCAATAAAAAAAGCGGGAAGACAGCTGATTAAAAAAATTCCGGTTTTAAACCTTCTGTATTCATCATTAAATGATTTGTTTTCAGCTTTTGTTGGCAAAGAGAAAAAGTTTAATGTTCCTGTAAAAGTACTTTTTAATAAGGAAAATGAACTCTGGAAACTGGGATTTATTACCCACGATTCGATGAAAGAAATTGGAAATAATGATTTAGCAGCAGTATATTTTCCACATTCCTACAATTTTTCAGGTGAACTGTATTTGGTTCCTTCTGACAGAATTACAAGAATAGAAATCTCACCTGCTGAAACAATGAAGTTTATAGTCTCAGGGGGTGTCACACAAATTTAGAAGTTTAAACTCAAGAAATTTTCTTTTGAAAAATCAATATGATTGTCAATGATTTTTGGATCTATTTCTCCTCTTAAATAAACGAGTACATTGTCATCACCACCAACTAAAACAACCATTTCAGTGATTATATTATTATCCATTTTTCCATAAATGGTTACATTTTCATTTTTATCGTTTACTGACATTAATTGCTCATAGTCATTTTTACGGTTAATTTTTTCGTGAAACTCTTTATGCAGGTTTATCCTTTGGTTTAAGTCGTGATCTTCAACCACCAGAACTCTGACTTTGTCGATACTTTCGATAATCTCTCTTTCATCTTCATCTATATCACCAAACTTTGCGCCCAATGCAATTACCCAACCCGGCACTGTTATCGTTGTTACCCCTTTTTTAAAACGATATTTAGCAAAGGCTTCTGATACTCCGGGATGATATTCGCATGATGTAATTAAGAACAGGATTGAGGCAAAAAGTATAAGTTTTGTTTTCATAGCATTTCTATTTTCATTTCTGATGAGACGTATCAAACAGAAATATGTTACCTCAAATGTGAAAATAAAAAATACTACATGTCAAAATATTAGATAAAGTGTCTGATTATTTCGATGAAAAACTATTCTATCCAAACTTTGCACTATAACTAACACCGTCCTTTAGGGAGGTGAAAATCAAATCTTAGCATAGAGTAAAGAATTTGTAATATTTTGTAATTTAATTAAGTTACAAAATATTACAAATTCTGTTTTGGTTCAAAGTACTCAACCACCGACCTAAAGGACGGTGTTAGTCAAAACATTATGAATAGAATACCAATAATTATTTCAGAGAATTCCTGATTTTGTTATCACCAAATCCAGAATCAATCCCAACAAAAAGAGCAAACCAAATCGTTTGTTATAAATAAATGCATGAGCAGAAAGATAAAGTGGCCAGACACCTTTTTCCAATGTCTCGGGCTCAGTTTCAGGCCTTGGTTTTGAAAATACCTTTGCCGCCCAAATAAATTTTGGAATAGCAAAAACCACTACCGCCATGGCAAAACCCAAAGCACCGCTGAATATCAACCATCCAACCAAGGCATACTGAGAAATCCAAAGTAATACAGTAAACCATCTTGAGTTACTTTCACCCAAAATTACCGGTAGTGTAAATACGCGTTTTTCTTTATCAGCATTCAGTTTGTCAGTATGTTTTCCAAATAAAACTGAAGTTGGTCCCAATGCGTAAATAATCCCAACAATCGCAACCGGCCAACTCCAAACTCCGCCTGAAGTAACAAAGTAAGTTCCACCTACCATTAATGGCCCCCAAACCAAAATCACAGTAATTTCACCTAATCCTATGTATTTTAATGGCCAGGTATAAAAGAAAAGAAAGAACATTCCGGCCAACATTAAATAAAGAGTAGTAACACCGGTTTGATAAATCAGAAAAACTCCTGCCAAAACAGCAATCATTAAGGAAAAACCAATATAACTGTAAATTCCAACTTTCGATAGTAATCCATGCTCAACCGTTTGAGGTCCGTATAAAGAACGATAATAATTTCCCTTATCAATCCCCTTTTTTGAGTCAATTAAATCATTTAATAAATTATTTGAAGCGTGCGCAAACACCAACCCAATTATTGCAGCTATAAAATTTGCCCAGTAAAATGTGCCGTTGTACCAGGCCAAAACTCCACCGATTGTTCCCGCAATAACTGTCATAATAAAAACGGCCGACCTTGTAGCAATTAACCATTTTGAAACGATATCAATTCGTAACCACTCTTCCTTTGAAATCCTTGGGATAGTTTTCAAGGCTCTTCCCCACATCCGAAAATCTATTGCATTCATTCTATTTATTTTTGAATTTTACTATACAACTTTTCAAATCAAAGAATGTTCGTCAAATGCTTTCTAAATAAGAGCCTACTCTGAAAAGTTCTTTTTGCCACTAAAGCACTAAAGCACAAAATTTCATTAAAATGTTCAGCGCCAATAACGATGACTTTGTGGCTTTTAGCGCTTTGATGTTTTTGTGGCATTTTCTTATTTTCTACTTTATAGATTGAGCTTAAATAAGGGTTATGTAAAAAATCAAAAATATCGCGTAACCAGAATTCGGACTTTCCTTAGTCCGATAATCCAATTTCAACTTTGGAAAGTTGAAATCCCAAAAGCAGATTCCAGGTCACGGAAGTAAAAGACAAAAGTTTTTTTCTCTTTACCTGAAATTTTATCAGACTGTATTATATTTACTTTCTAAATCAAATAAATCAAACCAATATGAAACACTCTGGAATACTTTTAATCATCGCACTATTATTGAACTTTTTCGCAACAGCTCAGCAATCACCTGAAAAAGGAATCAATTACATTGAGACACAAACTTACACAGAAGAAGAGAATGCTGAAATTCTGAAATTATACGAAAACCTCAGGGTTGCAGACGTTTCTGACGGTATGGATATGGTTGGGCTTCCCAATACCGGCCTGGTTGATCCGGCAATTCATCCCGATTGGGTAGATCGAAATGATCTTTCACATATTATTCGTGGTATAGCGGTAACCGCCAGATACGTACCTACTCAAAAACCTGATCGCCCAAAACCGGATGAAGATTTTGCCGCATGGGAAGGACATTTTTACAGTACCTATTCTAACGAGGCTTTTGCAGAGGTAATTCAAAAAGGTTCGGTAATTGTTTTAGACGATGTCGAAGACAAAGACATTGGTTCCATTGGCTCAAATAATATACTTTCGTGGGTAAAGGCAGGTGCAGTAGGCGTTGTTACCGATGCAGGCTCACGTGATACCGATGAAGTTGCAATTCAAAAAGTTCCTTTATACCTGCGTAAAAAAGGAAGGGGAATTCGCCCAGGAAGAAATGAACTGGAATCAGTTAACCGTCCTGTGGTTATTGGTGGGGTTTTGGTTTGTCCCGGTGATGTTGTCGTTGCCGACGGAGATGGTGTGATTGTTGTTCCACGAAAAGTAGCAAAAGAAGTGGCAGAAAATGCACAGGCCGTTTTGGAGAAAGATAAAGCTGGGCGCAGAAACCTCTACAAAAGCCTGGGATTGCCGATGGATCAAACGGTGAAGTAGGTCAAAAGTCGGAAGTTGAAGACCGAAGACGGAAGTCAGGGATTCAATATGGTTCACGCTGCGGCCGCAGCGATATAAACGCCGCGAGCACCGCGAGAAGAAAGCAATTGAACGAAACACAAAGTTGGAATTCGGTAGTTAAAGGCAAAAGTAAAAAGTGAAAAGGCAAAAAAGATTGAATAAATTAATATGAAGCAGGTTTTTATTTATTTGGGAATTATCATTGTTTTAATTTTTGGCACATTTTTTATTTATACCAAACTGGTTACAATTGTGCCTGAAAAATCGGCTACCAAACCAAATATTATTGTAATTCTGGGCGATGATATCGGCTACTCAGATATAGGTCCTTTTGGCTCTGAGATTCAGACTCCTAATCTGGATAAACTTGCCAATGAAGGAATTCGGTTCTCCAATTTTTACAACATGTCGAAATGTGAACCTTCACGCTCAAGCCTTTTTACAGGATTATACGAGGGTGGAAAAAATTCTGTAAACTTTGCTCAAATTCTTAAAAATGAAGGATATTATGTTGTTCACTCTGGTAAAGAACACTGGATGAAATGGGCACCGGAACATGTTTACGCAAAAAATGTGTTTGATCAATCAATTACCTTTAAAGCTATGAGTGAGTTTTTTGCTCCTCGGGATGCCGAATTTGTAAATCCTTTTATACTTAATAGCGATACTATTCCTTGGACAGAAGTTTATCATGAACAAAAACCTTTTTTTAAAACTGATGCGCTTACAGATAATGCCCTCAGATGGATAGAAAAACCAGTGCAGGAAAATCAACCATTTTTCCTTTTTCTGGGTTACGGAGCAGCACATTACCCTTTGCAAGCCAGACCGGAAGATATCGCAAAATACAGAGGTAAATACATGAAGGGTTGGGATAAAATCAGAGAAGAAAGAACCGAAAGGCTTAAAGAAATGGGCTTGATTGATAAGGATACAAAATTAAGTCCACCAAGTAGCAATATCAATAAATTCAGGGGGCATCCTAAAGGAGATGAAGAAATCAGGGCAAATATTCCCTTGTATCGTGAATGGCAAACTTTGGATGAAAAAGAAAAAGATGACCTTGATCTGGAAATGGCTGTTTTTGCTGCGATGGTAGACAGAATGGACCAAAACATTGGCCGTGTTTTAGACTATATTGATAAAAAGGGAATTGCGGATAATACCATTGTAATTTACCTTTCTGATAATGGATCATGTCCCTACGACAGTAACCGTGACTTTGAATATCCTCCGGGAGTTGCTGAAGGATTCAGAACTTTATGTGCTGCCTGGGCAAATGCGGGAAATACACCCTTCAAATATTTTAAACAATATGGCCATGAAGGAGGAGCTCATACCCATTTTATTATGCGCTGGCCAAAAAAGATAAAACCTGAACAACTTACTCATCAAACAGGCCATATTGTAGATATAGTTCCAACGCTTCTGGAAGCTGCAAAAATTGAATATCCAACTCAATTAGGTGATATATCACCTCAAAAATTACAGGGAAGTTCGTTTATGCCAGTCTTGATGGGTGAAAAAAGAGAAGAACCGGAATTTTATCTTTCCGGCTGGACAGACAGATTTCGAATGTATCGGCAAAAAGACTGGAAAATTGTAAAATTAAACGGCGAAGAATGGGAATTGTATAATCTGAAAGAAGATCCAACAGAAATAAATGACCTGGCAGCTACAAGTCCGGAAAAAGTAGTTGAATTGGTAAATGCCTTAAAAAACAAACAGGAAGAACTTAAAAAGGCAGCAAAATAATTAATTAATATTCCGTGGTAAATTTTTCGGGAAACTTACCTATAACGCCTTTCTTTCGATAAAAATCTTTCATTCTTTTGATGTCAGCTGAAGCATCATCAGTAAGTTCCATTTTATGTCCTATAGTGATTACTTTTGTTCCCCAGTCGAAACTACCCAGATAAACCGGAACCTTTGCCATTGTGGCTATGGCATGAAATCCTGCTTTCCATCTTTTGGTTAATTCCCGTGTTCCCTCCGGTGTTAGTGCCAAATGCATATGTTCCCGTTCGTTAAACAAATTTACCGTCTGACGTACAACATTTGCACCGCGCGAGCGATCAATCGGAACACCACCCATTTTTTTTATAAAAAATCCAAGGGGCCAGAAGAAAAACTCTTTTTTTATTAAAACACTTGCACTTCCTCCTATCGAAGTATAAAATAAGTATGAAATAACAAAATCCCATGCGCTGGTATGAGGAATTCCGATTATGATACACTTGTCTTCAGGAGCTACTCCTCCTTCAGCTTTCCAGCCTAAAAGTTTTAAAAGGATTTTACAAATTGTTTGCATTATTTTGAATTAATTTGTTTTCCAGTTTTGTTGCATTTGCGTATTTGTTAAGCAAATCGATTGCTTGTTCTGTAGCCTCATCTATATTGCCTGACTTTCCATAATCAATAATAATCATTAAAAATCGTCTGGTATTTTCTGTTACCATTGTTCTTGTTGAATCACTTGTAGGTGTACCGAAAGCTCCTATTGAATCCCGAAATACGGGCATTCCTTTTATATTCAATTCTCCCCGGCCAATTCCTTTATAAGGTTCGTTTTCTTCTCCTATTCCAAAAATTACTTCTCCTTCTATTTTTTCTGAATCATATCCTCCTATTGAAAAGCCCGTAGAAATAGACACCAAATTTAATAAATCAACCACATTATTAATCTGATAGATTTCATTTCTTTTTACCACCCTTCTCAATAATGAATCAGCAGACAGCCGGTAGCGAAGAGGGTCTTTTCCGCAAAGCTTATACGCCCTTCGAGATTCGGCCAGCGCAGGTATTTTACTTATATCTTCAACTTCCATCTCAGACGAAAGGGAATCGATTTTATTAAGAATTTCCTGCCAGAGTTTATTGTTTTTAGCTACTATTTCAACATCACATTCAATACACGATAGTTCAATCTCAGGTATTTTTTCTGCCAGTTTTTTTGAAACCAGAATGTTGTGATTCATTTAAATTATGTTCTGTAATTTTATACAAAAATAGTTTTTACTTTTGTTAAATAAACAAAACTCCAAAACTATACAAAATGACCAATATTAATAAAACCAGGTTAAGTGCTTTTTTAGTTGTATTCTGTTTTTATAATAAGGCAAACAAGAAACAGATAAAAAAAATCAGAGCAAACTAATTCTTTATGAACACAATTTAAACGCAACCAATTTGCCTTTAATTACATCTTTTCAGATAGTATAATAATTTCATTACAAATACGTAAGAACAATCTAAAACCCACACTATGAAAACAATTCTACTTTCCATTGTTCTTTTTATTAGCCTGAACACTTATTCGCATTTCAATCTGAGAATTGGAGATCCACGAAATTCATGGCAAACAGAACAAGGTACCATTGAGGAAGCAAGTTTAACAGTTACACCCAAAGGTCTTTTTATGGAATATGGGCTTTACCTGTCTTTTTCGTCGGCTGGCACACAGTGGACCAATGTTAAAGATACACTTGAAGTAACACTTGATTTTAGTTTACCGGAAAACGCTATGATTACAGATTCCTGGCTTTGGTTTGGTGAAGATACTTTAAAAGCACTGATTCTGGATAAATGGACTGCCTCATCGATTTATGAGAGTATTGTAAGACGAAGACGGGATCCCTCAATACTTTTTAAACAATCAGCTACGCAATACCAATTAAGAATTTTCCCAATGGCAGGTAACGAAACCCGAAAAGTAAAAATTACCTATATGGTTCCGGTGGAATGGAATAAAAACAGTATTGCTGCCAGCCTGCCCATTCCTATTTTAAAAACTTCCAAAACCCTACCCGAATATTTTAAGGTATATACCTGGGAAAATAATCAGTGGAAAAGCCCGCAGATTCTGGGAGATGAAAATCTGTTAATACAAAAAGAACAGGATGAAACTTATGGTGAGTGTAATATGGTGGCAATCCATTCATCAAAATACAGCGATAACCTAAAAATTGCCTTTGATTCACCATTAAAGGATGGTTATTTTTTCTCAAAATTTCAAACCGGAGATGAAGGATATTATCAGTTGGCAGTATCTCCTTCCGACTTTTTGGATGCAACAGGAAGTAACAAAGTTGCTGTTCTTGTTGATTTTGATGCATCAAATACCGAGTTAAAAAGCATGGAAATTTTGAATATTCTGAAACATGAAATGCAACAAAATCTGAATCCAACAGATTCTTTTAACTTAATTTTTTCAAATCTTGATATTCTCAGGCACAGTGACTCATGGGTTTTAGCAACTCATCAAAATATTGAATCGGCATTTCAAATTCTTAATAACAACATTAGTGACTACAGCAATCTTCCTGCCCTTCTTGCCAACGGTGTAAACTTTGTAAAAGAAAATATGGAAGATGGAAAAATACTTCTTGTTTCCAATTCAAGCGAGTATGGCGATTCTGAAGTAGCCAACAAACTGATAGATGATATTTTAGCTTTGATGGATAAGAAAATCCCTATACACATTACAGATTACCAAACCTTAAACTGGCGATATTTTGTTATGGACCAATATCAGTTTATAGGTAACTCCTACTTCTACTCCAATCTTGCTAAACTTACGGGAGGTTCTTATCAAAACATGGTCAATAAAGTAAACATTACCGAACTTTTTGGTTCGGCTTTTAAATATTTGTTTGGATCAATCAATTCTTTCGATTTCCATACAAAACTGGCAAATGGCTTTTGCTATAGCCGCTACTTTTTAAACAAAGACGAAAACGTAGCATACCTGAATGAAATGATTCTTCAGGTTGGAAAATTTAAAGGAACAATGCCTTTCGAAATAGATTTTTCCGGAGAATACAAAAGCGATATCTTCTCTGAAAGTATTAAAATTGAAGACAATGCACAATTAGAAAATGATTCAACCATAAAAAAAATGTGGGCAGGTTCTTTTATTCAGTCGATGGAAAAAGATTATTCATCGAATGATATAGTTAGTGAAATTATAGATGAGAGTATAGAAAACAGGATTTTATCTCTTTATACTTCATTTCTTTGTCTTGAGGATACCAGCAACTGGTGTTTAACATGTAAACAAGAGCAATTCAGAAATGATTTGATTGACTGGGAAATGGAAGTGCCGGTAACCACCAAAAGTCCTTTTGAAGAGATTTCGGATACAGTTTCTGTATATCCTAATCCATTTATCAATGATCTAAAAATTAAGATACAATTAAGCGAAGAAAGTGAAATTTTGGATTTGACAATTTATGATTTAAAAGGTTCTGTAGTTTATCGATTTGATGTGAATCAATTGAAATCAGGATCAAATAAAACTATTCGTTGGAATGGACAGGCACAAAACGGATCGTTAGTAAAACCCGGAGTTTATATTCTTTCGTACAACACTTTAAATACAAGTAAAACAATAAAACTCATAAAACGTTAGCAAACGGATTGAAAATGGAACACAGGAAAAACTGATATAATTGTTTTATGTGTTCCAATAAAAATTGCATAAAAATCTATTTTACCACATAAAATTTTGTAGCATGGGGTTGAATTTCCAACTGTAGTTCTTTAGTCTTTATTGAAGTACCTCTCCAGATTTCGTAAAACTCCATTTCTTTATCTTTCGCAAATTCTTTTGTTGAAACGCTTATAGTTTTTGGTTCCTCACCAGTATTAAAGATGGCAAGATATTGTTCATCGCCGTTCGGATCTTCTGCCGTCCAAATTGAATAATCCTCATCAAATCTGATTTCGCGGTTATCAACCGAATTTTGATTGATATACAAGGCATTTTCATTCGTAATTAACTTTAATGTAAAATCATCATTTTCAGGAAGATTTCCACCAAACATTAATGGCGATTTGATAATACTCCAGAGTGTTATCAATGTTATTTGCTCATCTTGCGTAAATCGGCTATACTCGTTGGTAATTTTATCGGGTGTTGTATTTAAATGGTCGGCAACATAATCATCTGAACCTGTGACTCTCAATTTTCCCAAAGGTAGCATATCTGCATCGGGCCAGGCACCGGGTTTGATATGCGGCTGCCACAAACGGGCATATCCAAAAGCGCTTTTCAGAAATTTCCAATCATCCCAGAAATCGTTGGAAACTCTCCATAAATTGGCATGTTTTTGCAAATGTTCCACTTCAGCAATTGGTGATTCTCCCGGAGATAAACTTAAAACAATGGGTCTTCCACAGTTTTTAATCGCATTACTTAAAAGCGTAATTTCCTCTTTGTGATACGGACGCGACATATCATCGGCTTTAATATAATCCACTCCCCACTTTGCATATAACTCCAACAAGGAATTGTAATATTCCTGCGCTCCTTCTTTATTCCAATCAACACCATACATACCATCGTACCATTCGCAGGTGTCATTTTTATTGGCAATAGTAGCCGCATAAATATCGGTCCCTTTAATTTTCACTGTACTATTCTCTACCGCTTGCCATGGAATTCCACGCATAATGTGAATTCCAAATTTTAATCCCAAACTATGAACATAGTCTGCCAAAGGTTTAAACCCTGCGCCATTTTCAGAAGATGGAAATTTCTGAAGATCCGGAATTAAACGGCCATATTCATCCATCTCCTGTTTTACCCAATCGTTTTTAAAAGTCAATATATTATAGGAAGGATCGATATACCAGCCCAAATCAACAACCACGTATTCCCAACCATGGTCCATTAAATACTTGGCCATATAATCAGCGTTGTCCTTTACCTGTTTTTCGTTTACATCGCAGCCAAAACAGTCCCAGCTATTCCAGCCCAATGGCGGAGTTGATGCTAAAATCTCAGAGTCTTTAGAATCTGATTTCTTATTTGAAGGACCAGCGCATGAGAAAAGTAATATAGATAATAGGATTGGAAGTAGGTTGGTGATTTTCATACTAATTGATCAAATTTATTTTTAACCACAAAGGACACTAAGTATTACGCGAAGTGCACAAAGAAATTCCAATAGTTACAATGAAATATTCAAACTTTGCGAATACTCTGCGTTCTTTGCGGTTAATTTTTCTAAAAGTCAAATTCGATAAACTTACCGAACTTTTGATATTGCTCGTAAAGTGCTTTGTATTTCTCTACATTTTCAGGAATTGGATGATATTCAGTTTCTATTCCACCACCCATTTTTTTCTGCGCTTCAGCAGTATTGGAATAAACTCCGGCGGCCACAGCGGCTGCCATGGCTGATCCCAAAGCACAAGCCTGTTCCGAACGTGCTACTTTAATTGGCATATCCAACACATCTGCAACAATTTGCATTACCAAGGGTGATTTTTTAGCCACCCCGCCCAATGCAATCACACCATCGATTCTTACTCCTTCAGAAATAAACCTGTCGTTTATCGCTTTTGAGCCAAATGCAGTAGCTTCAACAAGTGCCCTAAAAATACGTGGTGCATCTGAACCCAGATTCAGACCGGCAATTGCTCCTTTTAAAGCCTGGTTTGCGTCCGGTGTTCTGCGTCCGTTCATCCAGTCAAGTGCTACAATTCCGCTTTCGGCAATTTGTATTTTTTCTGCTTCCATGCTCAGTTTGGCAATTATTTTATCTGAAGTTTCATCAATTAATTTCTGTTTGGTTTCTTCGTCAACAAGCTCAGATTGAGACAGAACATTGTGTAACGGCCATTCCAGCACCTTTTTAAACCATGCATAAATATCACCAAATGCTGATTGACCCGCTTCCAGTCCCATCATTCCGGGAACTATTGAACCATCAACCTGACCACAAATTCCATTAACCAGTTTGTCGCCGACCTCTTCCATGGGTGAAATTAACATATCACAGGTTGAGGTACCCATTACTTTAGATAAATAATAAGGTTCAATCTCAGCTCCAACTGCTCCCAAATGCGCATCAAATGCACCAACTCCAACCACTACATCAGTTGAAAGTCCCAGTTTTTCTGCCCACTCAGGAGTAAGTTTTCCAGCAGAAACATCGCAGGTAAAAGTTTCCTTGTAAAGCCTGTCTTTTAAACCGGATAACATGGGATCAAGTGCTACAAGGAACTCTTCAGATGGTAATCCGCCAAAAGCTTCATGCCACATGGCTTTGTGTCCGGCAGCGCACCGACTTCTTTTTAAAGTTTTAGGATTGGTATTTCCTGTTAAAACAGCCGGAATCCAGTCGCAGTGTTCAACCCATGAATAGGCGGCTCTGTAAACCCCTGCATCTTCACGAATAACATGTAATAATTTTGCCCAGAACCATTCTGAGGAGTATATTCCACCTTCAAATTTTGTAAAGTCAATATCCCACTTTTTAGACAATTCATTGATTTCGTCTGCTTCTTTTACTGCAGTATGGTCCTTCCATAATACAAACATGGCATTTGGATTTTCCTCAAATCCGGTAGTTAAAGAAAGCGGAGTTCCCTTTTCGTCAACCGGAACAGGTGTTGAACCCGTTGTATCCACAGAAATACCAACAACATTTTCAGCCACACCTTCAGGAGCCTGTTTTAAAGCTTCGGTAATGGTAAATTCCAATCCCTCGAGGTAATCTTTAGGATGCTGACGAAACTGATTTTTCGGTGCATCGCAATACATTTGTTTTTTCCAGCGCGGATAGTTAAAAACTACACTTGCAACTTCTTCTCCAGATTCAACATTAACAATTAAAGAACGAACGGAATCTGACCCGTAATCTAATCCTATGGTATATTTTGGCATTTTGTAAGAATTTGTCAGAAGACTGAAGTCGGAAGACCGAAATAAATGGTTTTTAAGACCCCGTCAACTATATTTTATAATTTACTTTTATTAATACTTTTCTAATTTTTTCTTTTACTCATTTACACATTTACACAATTACTTATTGTCCATAATAAGCATCCTTACCATGTTTGCGAAGAAAATGCTTATCAATTAATACCTGATCCATTTCTGTCTTCGGATTTAATTGCAACGAACGGAAAGTCATTTTTGCAACTTCTTCCATAACCACTGCGTTATGAACCGCGTTGTCAGCGTCCTTCCCCCAGGAAAATGGTCCGTGATTATTCACCAAAGCACCCGGAATCTGTTCAGGATCAAGTTCCTGAAAACGTTCAACAATTACTTTTCCAGTATTTAATTCATACTCATTTTCAATCTCCTCTTTAGTCATTTTACGGGTACAGGGAATTTCTCCATAAAAATAATCAGCATGAGTTGTTCCAATTGCCGGGATCCCCATTCCTGCCTGTGCCCAACTTGTCGCCCAGGACGAATGCGTATGAACTACACCTCCAATATTTTTAAATTGCCGGTATAAAACCAGGTGTGTAGCTGCATCACTGGAAGGTTTTAGATTCCCTTCTATAACCTGACCGTACAGGTTTAGAACTACCATATCTTTGGCTTTCATTTTATCGTATGAAACACCACTTGGCTTTATTACTACCAACTCTTTTTCACGGTCGATGGCACTTACATTACCCCAGGTAAAAATTACCAGTCCATGCTTTACAAGTGCAAGATTGGCTTCAAATACCTTTTGTTTTAACTGTTCCAACATACTTTATATTTTTTATGTTTCTCTATAAATGTTTTCTGTTTCTTACATTTTAAAAATGTTCCTATTCAATATTTTCAAACCAAGCCGCAAAACCACCTCCGGGAACCATTTTTATTTTTATAAAATCTCCCTTTTGAACTGTAGTTTCCTTTTGCTCTGCAATTTCGGCATTTTCTTTTGTTTTTTCAGTGTCAGCAAAACTTATCATTCTATAATTTCCATCTCCAAGAAAATCTAGTTCAACTTCTAACTCACGTTCAAAACTGTTGGTCATTGAAGCTAAAAACCAGGTTTTTCCTGAACGACGTGCCATTGTTATATATTCTGATATTGAACCATTGATAACTTTTGTATCATCCCAAACTGCTTTTACTTTTTTCAGAAAATCCTCTCCAACCTGCCCGTAATAATTCTCAGGATGATCACAGGCTACCAAATACGGGCTATCGTAAATTACAAATTGCGAAAGTGTATTTGCACGTGTTCCCTGTACCTGAGCAGGTACTGTATTTTCAAATTTATCCGGGTTTCGGTTTAAGAAACCTCCCGGGGTATAGTCCATTGGTCCGGCCAACATTCTTGTAAACGGTAAAGTACACATGTGTTCCGGTGTAATTCTCAACGACCATTTGTTGTACTCATTTCCCAGAACTCCTTCGCGGGTCATTAAATTCGGATACGTACGACGCCAGCCATCCGGTTTGAAGGCGCCATGAAAATCTACCATCAGATGGTACTTTGCTGCGGTTTTTACAACTTTATGATACCAGTTTACTATTTCCTGATCATCGCTGTCCATAAAATCTATTTTTATTCCCGCTATTCCCCAATCTTCATATAATGAACAAGCTTCTTCAAAATCAAAACGAAATACATCTGTATTATACATCCATAACCAGCATCTTACATTTTTACTTTTGGCATAATCCAAAATTTCGGGCATATTGATTTGAGAGGCCGGTGTTTTTATATCTGAATCAGTTTGATTAAATGGTCCATACCATTGCCAGTCGATAAGCATGTAAGGCCATCCCATTTTTGAAGCCAGATCAATATATTCATAAATTACCTCCTGCTCCATTTTAACTTCACCACTCCACCAGTGATCCCATGCGCTAATTCCGGGCTTAATCCAGGAAGGATCTTCAATTTCGCAAGGATCGTTAACATTTTGTACAATTTCTGATTCGACCAGTTTACCTGGTGTTTCGCCTATTAAAATTACACGCCAGGGAGTTTTGTGCGGAGCCGTATAAATAACTTTTACACCATCTTCCTTTTCTCCTTTTCTGGGCGAAAGTGCAGTTCGTAATGTTAATCCATTACTTGTTTTATTGGTTTTTAAATACATTCCGGCATAATCATTAATATCGGCCTCTGTGATTGCAGCATAACAATTATCATCAATTTTAATTGTCATTGGCAGGCCAATCACCATTTCATCTGTAATCTCATTGATTTTACGTTCGTATGATTCCACTTCCTGAGATGTGGTGTAACTGCCATAATTTACTGCCCAGCAAGTATGATTTTGAGCAAAAGTAAAATTGCTGATTTCGTCCATCAGTTCATATTGATGCGAAGTAAACTGTTCTACAAATTCTGTCCGATAAGCCAGGCCATCATTAAAAACCCTGAATTCAAGGTTAATTTTTCTTTTCGGAAACCGTACTTCTTCGAGTTGAAGATACAAGCTGGTATACTGATTTCTAATGGTTTCATATCTTTTTAAAACAGGTTTCCAGGTTTCATCCACCACTTTTTCTTCAGAAGAAATTACACTAAAATCTTTTCTTATTGGAGGAGCCTGTTTATAATCGAAAGAAATGGTGGAAGGAAGTATAACTTTTGAGTTTCCAAAATCAACGGAATAGCTGATATTTTCATCTGCTTTTACTTTAACCGTTATTTTACCATTTGGTGATTTGACTTGAAAATCGTTAGCTATTACCTGAAATCCAGCAAGTAATGCGCAAATTACGAGGAAGAAATTTTTCATTTCGATTTAGTTTAGCATAAACCTTAAATATTACAAGTGTAAAAATAACACTTGTTTTTAAACAACAAAATAAAAACGAATAAATGTTTTCACCGGAATTGGACTTTCCAAGTCAGACAAATACCACTTATTATGTTACAAAGTTCGATTAAACAATCTGTAAAGTCGTTTACCCGGATTATTCAATCTTTTACAGACCAACCTTTACCCTTTGTCCTGCTATTCGCTTTCAATCCAAAGTAATTTTTAAAATCTTCGACCGATTGAAATTGAACACGGGTTGTCGGATTGTTAAAATCAGGAAAACTTTGTTTAGAAATATCCAGGTATTGATTGTTTTCATCCACAAGATTAATTCCACAAAAGTTTTTTTCTCCAACAACAATATTATTTTTTATGGTATTGTTTCCCGATTTATCATTGCTGTAACAATGAATGGCCAGCGCTGGATTTGGCAAATTTGGATCTTTAACAATTATGTTGTCATTCAATGTAATGTTGCTGGCGTTTTGAATGGTAACATCCCCAAAATCGGGACTGTATTTAGAAATAACTTGCATATTATGAAAACTTGTGTTGTTACGAATTGTAATATTCTCCGATTCATAAATATTTATACCTCTTCCACCGTTATTGAAAGTCAGGTTGTTTTCCAGTAATACTGCTGCTTTGTATCCCTCTTTTTGCCCGGCAAACTGAGTTTGTGTAGTTCTGAAATCATCTATAATAATTCCATTTCCATCTGTGGGATTTTTATGTCCTAGTGGTGAAAAAGGCAGCTCACATTCATTTTCAAAAGCAACATTGTTTCGGATAATAATGTGGTAGCCCGGTTCCTGATCCTTTTCAATGGCATGCCAGATACTAATACCGCTACAATTCCATACACTTCGTCGTGCATTGCCACGAACTACATTTCCTTCAAATGTTAAATAGTCACTTGTTCTGGATGAAATACCGTTACATCCACAATCGTGCACATAACAATTTTTTACCGTAACATGGTGACTGCTATTTCGAACTGTAATTCCAACGCCTTTATCAACTGGATCGGTAACTTCAAAACCATCAATTTCCAAATAGGCACAACTATCTACTTTGATTAAATCGATATTATCCTCAGGAGAATTGTATTGGGTAATTACTGCGCCCCACTGACTTATAGATTTAATCCTGGTAATTTTTTCAGGTGTGCCAACTATTCCTTTCAACACAAGGGAATCTACAACATAAATTCCATCGTTTACAAAAAGCTGGTCGCCCGCTTTTATCTGAGAGAATGCATAATCAAGAGTTTGCCAGGCTTCTCCGGGAGTGTTGTATTCTCCGGAGTTACTATCGTTGCCATCTACTCTGACATAATATTCGTTTGCAAAACCTTTTAATTGGGTTAAAGAAATTATTAGGATTATTAAAATTGAGATTTTTTTCATTTTACAAAAGTTTAATTGTGCTATTATTCTTCGCTTCTAATTTTTTTAACTGCATCAATCATCGCCTGAAATCCATGAGTTGGAACATAACTTGTAATCGAGTTTCCTGAACCAATACCAAACCCTTTTGCAAAATTTCTGAACAATTTCCCTTTCTCGTAAACCAGGTTAAAAATATCATTGTAATTGTTTTGACAAAGAATATCCACATCTATTCCACCAAATAATCCAATTCGTTCGGAATAGTCGTCGATCCATCTTTCAAAAGGAGCAATGGCATCCTCGTTGGAATGTTTGGCATCAATTCCAGTATCCAAAATATCCTCCATCACATTAAAAATATTTCCGCAACTATGTAAAAGAAATTTTTTACTATTTTGATGAACCAGTTTTATAATTCTTTTGTATTGCGGTAAAATATGCTGGCGTATGGTATCAGGCTCGAGTAGAGTAGATGATTTAAAACCAAGGTCATCTCCCATTCTGTAAAAGACAAAAATATCATCATACCGGCGAATCATTTCAGTCCATAACTCTTCATACAAATCACCGATTTTTATAAACAGGTCTCTAAAAAGTTCCGGATCGGTGTATTGCAGAACACATAAATATTCGTATCCTACCAAATCCTGACTTGATTCAAAAATTCCGTATCCACATCCGCCATAGGCTTTCATTCCTTCGGGTATTACTTTTCTGATAGCATTCAGATGCGGAGTATATTCTTTCCAGAATTTTTCCGGGATTTCATCAAATGGATAATTGTTAAAATCTTCGCGGGTTTGAATTGGCCCCGGTCTTCCACCTAAAATTGCACCATGCCCGGGGTAAACATTACAAATTGGTGCTTCGTAATCGAAAGCGTCGTAGGTTGCATCTTTCCAAAACTCAATTATTTGTCTGTGATAATTTTCGTAATCGGATGCACTATCTCCTTCCAATTCAATCTTTTTGCCCACAAATCTTTCAATAAATGGCAGATCAATATGGTGTTCATACAAAGGCAATCTTTTGGGCTTTCGATTGAATAAAACCTCCAGAATATTGTTATAATCAGGTTGAAATTTTTCCATTTTTGCCTTTTTATTTTCTCACTTTTTCCGGCATATCCACCTTTTTGTTGAAAACAAGTTCGATTATTCTCAAAGGATCTGAGCTTTGGATTCCGGTTAAATTAAATATTAAAACACCATCCTTTAATTCAAATGGAACTTTTTGTTTAGCACCAAAAACCTTTGCAGATTTTAGCTTCTGTTTTGTCGGTTTCAATTCAACTTTTTGGGCTGTAGAATCTATTATATACAACCATGCTTTGTCACCTTTACGTGTGCTTACTCCTTCTTCGAACGGATAAAACGGACCGCCTCGTGTCCCATAAATTGCCTCCTGATGTTTTTGAATCCATTCCCCAAAACTGTTCATCAATTCAACCTGTTCCGGGTCAAAATTTCCATCCGGTTGAGGCCCAAGATTAATCATGTAATTGCCATTATTTCCAATAACATTTACCATATCTACAATTAATTCATCGAGTGTAATTAATTCCGGATTGGGCCGATACGACCACTGTCCTTTATCCAGCGTTACCCAGGCCTGCCAGGGATGATCCAGCCAACCCAAAACATCGTTATTTAAAAATGTTATCCTTTCGCGCTCCTGATAATCACCACAATATTTTTCGCCATCCAAATTCCCGTGACCTTCAGCATGATTTCGGCCGACATCAATTCGTGAATTGATAAGGATATCGGGTTTTACTTCGTGAAATTTGCGATACAAAGCTGAACCAATTTCGTGTGTATAAGTTGAATCCCATTCACCGTCAAATTGCAAAAAATCAACACCATATTTTTCAATTAGTTCAATTACCTGGTTTTTCATATAAGTAATATAGCGGTCTAAATTGGGCGTATCGTCATACACTTCAAACAATTCTCCAGGCCCGCCATGTTGATATGGGTACCAATCCGGATGATACCAGTCGAGGTTGGAATAATAGGAGCCAAACATAATATCATTTTTTCTGCAGGCTTCTGAAAGTTCCTTCATAATATCGATTTTGAGTTTGGCATTTTCCATGTCATATTCCGAGTAATCAGAAAACCATAATGCAAATCCATCGTGGTGTTTACCGGTGGGTGCCATGTATTTTATTCCCCATTGATTCATCAACTCCACCCACTTTTCGGCATCGAAATTTACGGGGGCAAAATCTTTGTAAAAATTATCATAGGTTTCTTTATCAATTGCTTCTGTGAATGAAGCTCCTTCTCCTCTTGCCCAGGATATTTCTTTTCCTCCAAGCGATGACGGTCCCCAGTGTACACTCAAACCGATTTTTAAATCCTGCCATGCTTCCTGAGCTTTTTTGGGTGGTTTTAAATCAGGATTTAAGTCTCCTCCACCGCTTAGTTGAGCCGAAGATGTTACACACATCATAAAGAAAAATGCTGATATGCAAATAATTTTTTTCATATCGATTATTTTTAAAATCATCAATAACAAATTTGTCTTCAGAGCTAATATTTAATGGCTAAAGCCGATTTCGTTTTCTTTGTTTTACCCCCGGCTTAAGCTGGGGGTTAGTCAATCCAATAATAATCTGGCTTTAGCCATTAATTCTTTTAATCTTAATTTTTTCGTTTAATCAAAATCACCCAGTCTTCATTTTTTTCTTCAGGTGCAAATCCTAAATCTACCCATTCACCGCCTGAAACACTCTTGATTTCACTGGTTTGTAATTCACCACCAATTCTAGGATTATACCATGAGACATCAAACACTCCTTCCATTTCTCTAAAATCTAATTGAGTGCTTCCTCCTTCTTTCAGATAAACTACAAAAGTGTTTTTAGTATCGCTAAAACAGTAATTATTTCCAAGTGTAATCAACTCGTCGGTGTTTTTCATTTTTGCAAAATCAATCTTTTCAAAAAAATGTTTAGCCACCGCACTTTGCTCAAAAATATTGTTTCTGCTGCGCAAATCTTCAGCATTCAA
>ENA-ORCQ01000103-ORCQ01000103.1-marine-metagenome-genome-assembly--contig:-NODE-103-length-56638-cov-3.886211_pt1 | contig 56638 bp, 45 predicted proteins | sample MGYA00237780_ERZ508510 | MGnify/ENA primary metagenome ERZ508510 (study PRJEB26181, sample SAMN06268981) | marine metagenome | isolation source: Tt an E2 anaerobic enrichment on eucalyptus from sediment...
TTGTCATTCCGATGCGTAGCGAGGAATCTTTTCTATTTTAATCAGACAGTAGTGAAAATGAATGAAATAATTGTATTAAACCGTTGTTGAAGTTATCATGTTAAAACCAGCCTAATCTGATTAAGATAATTTTATCATTTGACCTGGGAAAGTATGAATTAATCCCGGAGAAAAGTTGCTGGCCAGACTGAGTTATTTATCAATCCGACTACTCATTATGGTAACAATAAAACCTACAAAAGGGCTAAATAATACTGACCAAAAAACTGATTTACCGTATCCAATCCTTCGCTTTGTTCCGATATATTTTGCTATTAAATGAGTTGCAATAATATAGGCGATTATTATTAAAATCCAGGTTAAATTCATAACAATGTTTATTTCAAACTTGTTTTGTTAACGGTTCAGGCCAATCTTCTTCCAAATGGAGTCAGTGCCAGCGAAGCCATTTTAAAATGTTGTTTTGCCCATGGAATACCAATTATTGTAATTCCAAGTAATAATCCAAAAATAACATGAGTTAACATAATCCATATTCCGCCAATAAAAAACCAAAGAATATTCATTATGGTTGAAAGACATCCTGGGGCATAATCCATATACTCAATTCTTTGTCCGAATGGCCATAGTGCTAATATTCCGAGTTTAAAAGATTGAATACCGAACGGAATTCCAACAATTGTGATACAGAGTAAAAGACCGGCAGTCATATATTCAAGAAAAATGGCAAAACCACCAAATACAAACCAGATAATATTTCCAAGAAATCTCATTTTTGTTTTTCAGCAAAATTAGTTACAATTCGTCTTTTAATTTCTTTAATTCGACTAACGCAGGAAATAAATCGTTTAAACAAGAATTAATGGCTACAGCCAAAAAAAAGAGAAGGTTTTTATTACCTTAAAATTATGCCGGCAGTGACATAGATCTTGAAAGAAATTTTCAAAACCTCAACATTTAAACAATCTTTGTATTTTTGCCTTTACACTTTTGCCTTTTTACTTGTCAATATGATTGAACAAAAAGAAATTAAGCTACCTGCTTTTCGACGGGGTTACCATTTAATTACAAGGTTAATTGAAGAAAACCTGCACACTTTGCCAGAGAAAGGATTGTTGCATATTCTGGTTAAACATACTTCGGCAGGAATTACGCTAAATGAAAATGCGGATCCAACCGTTAGAAGCGATTTTGAAGGTTTTATTAATAAGATGATCCCGGAAAGAGACCCGGTTTATATTCATACTTACGAAGGAGATGATGATATGCCTGCACATTTAAAATCGTCGGTTATTGGTTCTGAAATTACTATTCCAATAACACAACATCGTTTAAATCTTGGAACCTGGCAAGGCATTTATTTTTGCGAATTTCGCAATTACGGTGGACCAAGAAAAGTAGTATTAACTATTTACAGCTAAAAGCGAATTTGTATTTTTGTTAATCTTTTAAACTTTTAAAATCATTATAAGTTATAATATCTAAATCCTAATCGAAATAAGGTAGATGATAAGCTCAGTTTTATTAATAATCGTAGGTTTTGTTTTGTTAATTAAGGGTGCCGATTGGTTGGTGGATGGTGCTTCAGCATTGGCAAAAAAGTTTAATATTTCGAGCCTTATAATTGGATTAACAATCGTCTCCTTTGGTACTTCGGCTCCCGAACTTGTAGTAAATTCCATTGCTTCCTTACAAAAACATTCCGACATTGTCTTTGGAAATATTCTGGGGAGCAACATAGCCAATTTGTTTTTAATTTTAGGAGTATCAGGTTTGGTTTATCCAATTTCTGTACAATCCAATACGGTTTGGAAGGAAATACCCATTTCATTGCTGGCCATAATTGTTTTGTTTGTTTTAGCCAATAATTTTTTATGGCAACAACAATTTGTTGTAACCCGGTTTGATGGTTTAATATTGCTTGCCTTGTTTGCTGCATTTATGTATTATATCTATACTAATATGAAAGTGGAATCTCCAAATATTGATGATGAGCAATTAATCAATATGTCAACTTATAAGATATGGGGACTAATAATTATTGGAATGGCCGGACTTATTCTGGGTGGCAAACTGGTTGTTGAAAGTGCAATTGATGTAGCGCAGAAAATGGGTGTCAGTGAAAAGGTGATTGGTTTAACAATTGTTGCAATTGGTACATCACTTCCTGAACTGGTAACTTCTGTTGTGGCTGCGATTAAAAAAAACAGTGATATTGCCCTTGGAAATATTATAGGGTCAAATATATTTAACATATTCCTGATTCTTTCAATTAGCTCACTGATTAATCCTGTACATTTTAATCCTTCATTTAATATCGAACTGTATTTACTTTCGGCAGGAACTTTCTTCGTTTTTATTGCCATGTTCACAGGAAGAAAGAAAAAGCTGGATCGTTGGGAGGCAGCTATATTGCTGGCTACCTATATTTTTTATACACTATGGCTTTTAAGAGATGAGTTAAAAGCATAATAAAATCAGGGGAGGAGAAGAAATAGTGATCATTGGGAAAAGAAATTATTTAAATTCTTTCAAATAATATATTTTTTGTTTTATCTTGAATCATCAATTTTGAATCTTATAAATAGAAGAAAACAACAGATTAATGAAGATTGAAGTTGAACAACTGGAAAATGAAGAGCTGGAAGAACTGGGAGTTGAGAACTGGCCGGTTTGGGAACACGATGAGGATAAATTTGAATGGTTTTACGACAAAACCGAGCAGTGTTATATTGTTGAGGGTGAAGCTACAATAGTTTCAGAATTTGAATCAATTACAATAAAAGCAGGCGATTTTGTGACTTTTCCAGCTGGCCTGGAATGTATATGGGATATTGATTCAGCAATAAAAAAACATTATACATTAGAATAGATTGTAAAGAAAATGCCATTTCAAAGGAGATGGCATTTTTTAATTTTATATAGCATTAGCTTTATCGTTTTAAGCTCCGGGTATTCCTCCCATTCCAAACACCATTGCCAAAAGAGCAACCGTTTCTACGATACCCATAGCTGCAATATACATTCCCGTTCCTTGTTTCTCGTTAACGGCCATATTAGAACATGCTGCAGCTCCAACTTTTCCCTGCATAATCGCCGAAGCAGCGATTGCAATACCCACTACCAAAGACATAATAATCTGGTTGGTATAACTTTCCGGCGGTAAATCTGTTCCTCTCATCGAGTTCATAAAAATCATACCGTAAATTAACTGGCTCAATGGCATACCTACCATTGCCAAAGCTATCGAAGGCAGTTTTTTATTTTCTTTTATAGATTGTCTCCAAAGGCCCACCGCTCCAAGAGCAGCAGTTCCTGTTCCAATAGCAGATCCTACTCCTGCTAATCCCATGGCAATGGCGTGGCCGCCAAAACCTGTTACTGTAGTTGCTAAAATTGTTGTTAAAGTCATGTTATTAATTTTTTAGATTATTGTTTCTTTTCTTTTATTTTAAATGGTTTATATTCATTGCCGGAGAACTCAACCTGTACATGTCCGGCATATTCTAACATATTTAAACGTACACCGTGAACCAGTACGGCCATAGCTGCCAAAATCATATTCAATCCATGTCCAAGTACCAGAACAAGAACAGCACTTATTCCCGATGCCAGAGTTGTAACTCCTTCGCCAATAGCCAACTGGTTAAAACTTGAGGCCATTAATACGGTTGCCAGGCCAACGGCATACAACCTGATGTAAGAGATGATATCTGAAAATCCGTTGATAATACTCAAAGGCAGGTTTCCAATTGAAGAGAGCACCCCTTTAAAAAAGCTGGTTCCTGTTTTAGAGAAAAGTGCTACCAAAGTTGCTCCGGCAATAAACAACGGGAGCATAATTCCGGGAGCATCTATACCCAATACCATCTGTACTACAATAAAGTACAATCCCCAGATAATGGAAATCCAGCCAAGTTGAGCCAGAGCTTTTAAACTATAATTCAGTTTCCAGGCAACCTGCAAATGGCCAATGGTTAAATGTATTGCCCCAATCAAAAACATTAGCTTTTGAATAAAAATGTTGTCGCCCCCAAAACTCGCCAACTTTTCGACACGCAAATGGCTTAATACAGGGAGGTTGGCAATAACTTCAGAACCAAAATATGTTCCGGTTAAAATTCCCCAAAACATAATCGATGCTGAAAGGGTGTACATCAAACCAAACTCAATTTGTTTTACAAATTTCTTTTTTCGATGAACTAAAAATGTAATTAGCAGAAACACCAGACCATAACCAGCGTCACCTACAAGAATACCGGTAAAAAAGGTAAAGAATACCATAAATACCCGGGAGACATCCATTTCCTTATACCCCGGAACAAGACCCATAAAATCCATTACAGGTTGAATTTTTTCTGCCCAGCGTGGTGTTTTTACGAGTGTTGGAACTTCCTCCATTTCTTCAGGTAGCGGATCTTCAATAATATATCCCCAGTGTCTTTCTTCTGCTGTTTCAACAAAATGATCGATACAATCTAATGGTATAAAACCTTTCCAGAACCGCACTTGTTTTTCAATCGACAAGCCGCCAAACTGAACATTTCGAACATGAAAACGTCTTTTTCGTTCTTTCAAACCTTCCTTTAAAACCTCTTTCTGTGCACTCAATTGTTTCAGAAAAACATTGTTGGCTTTAAGTTGCTGTTTGGTTGCTTTCAACAAATCGGTTAGCTGGTCGGCTTCCGACTGAGGGAAGTTTACCTCCGTAAAATCCAGTTTTTCATCAGGATTATTGCTAATTAAAATTACCTGATTCTTTTCATCCAGTTTACCGGCCACCTGTATATCATCGCGATCAGCAACTGTCTTTAATTCTTTATCATCCAGAAGATAAATTTTTATCCAGACACCTTTTTCTTTTAAAGATTTAACATCCTTCAAGGAAATGGTTCCCCAATTTTTAAACCACTCTAAATCGTTATTAAGATTGATTTTTATGTCTTCCAGATTTTTTCTGTCATTCTCAGCCTCCAAAACTCTTTCCATGAGAAAAACCTCCCCACGTTCCATTTTTGAATAATCTGAAATTTCAGAAAAATCGGCTTTTGTATTTCGCTCTTCATCAAACCTGTCTAAAACAGAAATGGCTTTTTTTAGTTGTTTTATTCGCTCGTCAATCCTTTCAATCGACTCGTGTTTAGCATCTTGCAAAGGCATAATGTGCATTACGCCAAGTTTACCAAGAGCCGTAAGTTCAACTTCGATATCAATTGCAGAATCGGGCATGAAAAGCATTAATTTTTTCATTTGTGCTATCATAATCGAGCCCCTTCCTGTTTACCGGTTTTTACCACTTTAGCCGTAGCAATGGTTAAACGTTCATCGTCCTGCAATTTTTGTCCGATTTTACGAATGGCCATTTTTGCATTTGGAATGCGACGGTTTTCAAAGAGTTTTACCCTTGCCCGTACATCCAGTAGTTCTTCTTCCAAAAGATCAATTTGCGCTTTTAAACAATCTATTTCAGCTAACAATTGAAGTTGTTCCTGCATTAATGCGATGGCATCATCGACCCACAAAGGGGTATCTTCGTTGATAACCATAACATTAAAATCCACACCCTCGTATTGTTGAACACGAACGCCTGCAACGTCAATCGATTTTGTAATAATTTTATTAACCGAAATAAACTCATCGATATTTACCCAGGAGTCGCTCATAACAGCTATCCAGGGTTCTGCTGCTTTTTCGTTTTTTTCAATTTCTTCCTTAATTTTTTCAATTCTTTCAGAAATTGTATTGATAGTCGCCATCAACGACTTTTCCATCGCTTCAAATAAAGGCAGCATACGTTCCGATACCTTCAGAATCTTTTTCTGACGGGCACGTTCGGTTTTTGTATATTTTATTTTTACCCCTGCCATTATTTTTCCTCCTTATTTTTTGCCGGATTTACCACCGATGCCAAAACCTCCGCTCCTTTAACTTTATCGAATGAATTTAAACGGGTTAAAATCTGCAATCGTAATTTGTAAACCAGAATTACCGTCAGGGTAAATGTCTGGCCCGATTCAATATTATCCAGTTCTTCCCATTGCCATTTCAATATCTGTTCTTCTCTTTGCAAGGGATTACCTGAAACCACCCTGTTGGGTACTCGGATAAGTGCAGGCTGACGGTTTTGCGCTTTGGCACTTCGAATTTCTGAAATGTCGTGAAAAACTTCCTCAATCAGCAAGGCAACACTTTGATTCCCGTTTTTTTGATTTTCCGTTTTACGAATGTCTATCGAATCGAGAATATTAAATTGCCTTTCGGAAAGCTGACTTCTCGAATGGTTGTTAAACTCATCGATAGAAATCGGAGGAACCTGTCCAAAGGTCAACGATGGCAAACTACTAACAAGATATACCATGCTTGACATGTTTATTCCTCCTGTGCTTTTGTGATACGGTCAACCAAATCTTTATTCAGTAAGGAGAACAAAGATGCTTCCACATCTTTTGAGCTCAGTACCAAACTAACACCTTCTTTTTCGGTGCACTTAACTTTTATTTTGGTTTTACTTACCGAAAGCGGTTTTAACGAAACTTCGTCTTTTAATCCCTCTTTTAGTAAATAAGCTTCCATTTTTTCTATCATTTCAGGAGCAAGTTTTACCGATTTTTTTCCTGAAACAGAATCGATTACTGCTTTTAGCAATTGCTCAAGATATTCCTCCTTTTTGAACAATGCTTTGCACTCTTTTCCAAATACTGATTTCAGGTATTTTAATACTGCAATTTTTGTTCCTTCAACCATGTCGCGAGAAGCCTGGGCTATAGCTGTTTGTGCATTTTTCTCTGCCATGGCAGCTTTGTTCTCCGCTTCTTTTACAATGGCCTCGCTTTTTGCTTTTGCCTCTGAAATTAAACGTTCGGCTTCAGTATTGGCACTATCTATTATTTTTTGTTTTTCTTCTTCACCGGCATTTATTCCTTGTTCCTTTAATTTTGAAACAATTCCTTCCAGATTTTTTTTATTGTGTTCCATCTCAATTCGTGTTTAATTGTTATTTCCAATATTGGTCGATCAGCTTTTTACTCAAACCGGTTTCGGTTGGTTCAAAATGACGTTTTAAAATATCCCAGCACTTATCAAGTGCTGCCTCCAGTTCAACACTTTCCCCAAATGGTTCTTCCATATTGGTAATAAAGTCTGTACGATAGCGTAATAATTTTTGAGAGAATGCATCGTTTGCAGCACCCACTTCTGCCGCTTCATATGCTTTTTCTGCATCGGCTAATAAAGATGCCATGGCAGTCATAATAGGTCTGTGATCGCTTCTGGTATTGCCGTTTACCTGTTGTTTTAGACGTGATAGCGAACGTGCCAGTTTTAGTTTACCATTTTCAAGGAAAAACTGTCCTTCAGTAATATAACCTGTATTATCCGGAACAGGATCTTCGAGCGATTCCAGCGTTGTTGCACCAATAATGGTTATCGAACCGGCACCTTCAATATCGGCGGCTACTTCGTAACGTTTTGCCAGTTCAGAATATAATGAACCCGGATATCCCTGTAAGGATGGAATTTGATCCTGGTAGTTGGCAACATTGCGTAAAATGTTCGACCAGTTGGTCATGTCTGTTAAAAGAACCAAAACATCTTTTCCCTGATCTGCAAATTCTCTGGCTACACTCAATGCCACATCTGGAAGCATTAAGCCTTTAATTTGCGAGTCGCCGGCAAGGTGCGAAAACATAATGGTTTTATCTATATTTCCCGACTGAGAAAGCTGTTCTTTGAAATAATGATATTCGTCGAATTTTAATCCAATTCCGGCAAATATGATTACGTCGGCTTGCGCACCCTGTGCAATTTGCGATAATAACCGGTTATAAGGTTCTGTTGGTCCTGCAAAAATCGGAATTTTTTGAGATTTTACCAGAGTATTAAAAACATCAATCATTGGAATACCTGTCCAAAGTGGCTGTTTTGGTACCAATCGAACCGTTGGGTTTAAAGTATCTAAACGTGTAGAAACCTGTTTCTCAAAAATGATTTCAGGGCCGTTATCAGCAACATTTCCCACACCATCAAAACTTCGTCCTAGCATATTGTACGAAAAACCTGCAGTAAGCGGAATTTCGTGCATTCGTATTTTGGTTTGGGTGCTTAATCCCTGTGTTCCGTTAAACACCTGAAAACGTGTAAAATCTTCTGTAATATTAATGGCTTTCGCAAAGGAAAGACTTTGGTTGGTTCCGGCCTCAAGCAGCTCAACTACATGGTTTAAGGCTACTCCCGGATTTCCTTCAACAGAAATTAATGCTTTACCAACCTCGCTTATTTTATTTATTTCTTTTCTTAACATGATGCTTAATCCTCCTGTAAAATAAATTGATCAATATGTTTTGAAAGGCCGGCAATTTCTTCTTCACTTTGCGCGCTGCTGTTCCAGTCTTTCCACCACTGGCGCAACTCATCGAATTTGGTTTTTACCAACTCTTTTAATTCTTCATCCTCAAGTCCGTCGCGTGAGAATTCAATAGAACTATCGATTAGTTTTTGCACGGCTTCATTAATTACTTTTAACCGATCAGGCCTTGTACAGGCATCCAGTTTATGGAAAGCATCCTGTTGCATGACACAGAAATCGATGGTCTGTCCTTTTTGATAAAGTACATATTTATCGACGGGAACTTTTTTTAGTCCAATTGTACTAATGGTTTGATCTATACCATTGGCTTCCATTAAGGTTTGTAACATTTTATTACGGTCGGTCCACGAAACAAAACTATCGTAAACAGATGTGGTATAAGCCAGAGGATCGATTGCCGGATATTTTTTAGCATCGGCACGGTCCTGAGATAAACCCCAGAAACCACCTGTTGCATCCATGGATGCCTGGGTTACAGGTTCCTGGAAGTTACCTCCTGCCGGTGAAACAGTTCCGATAAAAGTTAGTGAACCTCCGGTTCCCTTATCAGCCCCGGCACGCTGGTACATACCCTTAATTTGATCCGGAATATCCATTGGGAAAGCTTCCGGTCCAGGGATATCACCCTGACGACCACTTCTTTCGCGAAGTGCTTGAGCCCAACGCGAAGTTGAATCGGCCAACAAAACTACATTGTATCCCTGATAACGATAGTATTCACCTACTGTTAATGCGATAAAAACACTGGCCTCACGTGCTGCAACCGGCATCGAACTTGTATTTCCGAAAATACACATCCTGTTCATTAAAGAGTCGCCGGTAGAGGGATCATCCAACTCAGCAAAATCTTTAAACACCTCAACTGCCTCACCCGCACGTTCTCCACAGGCAGCCATAATGATTATGTCGGCCAATGCATATTTACAAAGTGAATGTTGTAGTACTGTCTTACCCGCTCCAAAAGGACCCGGGTTTCCTACAGTACCTCCATAACTTACCGGAGCAAGAAAATCGATAACCCGCACACCGGTAGAAATGGTTTTGCTTGGGATAGCACGTTCTTTAAAGGGAATGGGTGATTTCACTGCCCAGCGGAATGCCAGTTTTAACTTGTGTTTTATTTGCTGGGCGTCTGTAAGCACAGCAACAGTTTCCGTAATATTTACCGAGCTTTTTTCAATAATACTTTCAACTTTACATTTTCCCAAATTAAAAGGGACAAGTATTTTGTGCTCCAGTCTTCCTTCGGGAACCGAACCAATAGCTGCACCGCCTTTTACTACATCGCCTGCTTTTACAGATGGAGTAAATTCCCACAACTTTTCTTCATCAAGTGCAGGTGCCCTCATTCCCGGAATAAGGTAAGCATCTTGTTCTCCCAGTTTGTATAATGGATTTTGAAGCCCGTCCCAAATACTTGTTAACAGTCCCGGACCTAAAAGCACAGAAAGAGGTTTTCCGGTAAATTCTACCATATCGCCAATTTGTGCTCCGGTTAAATCTTCAAATACCTGCATTTCTACTATACCTGCATCAGTATTTTTGTGATCAGGATCGATTTGCAATACTTCTGCCTGGAGTGACTTCCCCTCTACAGAAATCTCGGCAGTTTCACCCATAATTACATTGTCGTAAAACCGTGCTTTTACCAGTGAATCCTGAATTGAGATTAGAGATCCGGTTCTCTTTTTGTTGTTATAGTTCATGTTATACTTATATATATTGTTTTTCAAAACCAAAGAGCTTTAATACTACTAATTGGAAAACTATTCCAAATAGTATATAACATTAAGGTCTTAGGATTTTGTTTAAAAAATCGGTTAAAGCTGGCTTAATTCTCAAATATTGTTCCTTATTTGTGAAAATTGTATGCTTTTAAGGAAAACGAAAAGGCATTTTAGAATTAATTAACAATCGGGTCGGAAAAACTTATAAATTGATGTGGAATTTTTACAAATGATTGCAATTTGTTATTTGAAAATGTAAATTTTTTAAATTCCCTCTTTATCGAAACGGGGAATTATTAAACTATTAAGCGAAAAAAATGGCAGGTATTCTATTTTAGTTCAAAAACAAATTCAATAAGCTCTTTTCTGCTTTGCGATTGTTTTTTTCTTTGAATCAGATCTTCAGTATGTTCTCTGACATTATCAGGAAATCCGACTGCAAAAACTGTAACCGGTTCAAAGTTTTCGGAGCCGAGTTTTAGGTATTCCGAAGTTTTCTCTTTATCGAAACCGCCCATTTGATGAACCTGCAATCCCATTTCAGCAGCCTGAATAGCAATCGATACATTTGCTGCACCGATGTCGTGCAAAGCTTTACCGTTTGGCCTGTTTTTGTAATCGTAGTTTTTCTTCATTACCGATATAATAAACACTTGCGATTCTTTAGCCCACTCGGGATTTATACCGGTAAGTAATTTTAGTATGTCGCCAAAAACCTTGTTGTTTTTACGATGTACAAAATAGTATTGCCATGGTTGTTCGTTTCTTGCCGATGGTGCACGCCGGGCGGCTTCAAACAACAGATTTATCATATTTTCGCTTACCTGTTTTTCCGAAAATGCCTTGGGGCTCCAACGTTCTTTTATTGCTTTATTAATCTCCATATTTCCTTTTTCTAAACAATGACATTAACAACTTTGAATGACCATTGTTTGAGCAAGCGTTAGGAAATAAGAACAGGACCAATCAATCCCGTCGGCAAAGGTTTGTTGTTTTTTATTCGATTTCTGTCGGCCCAGTGTTTTGCCATTGGGTTTTCTTTCATAGAAAGCGAATTACAATAATTCCAGAGCAGGGTGGTAACCTTAATTTCCAATTCATTTTTACCTTCTTTTACTGCAGATGAGATATCGTAAGTTTTTTCGCCCCACCATTTCACCCCCAGATTTATTCCATTCAAGGTAACCTCAGCGGTTTCGGCAACTTTGCCTATATCCAGTTTTGAGGTTTCTTTTATTAGATCTGCAATTGTGGTTTTGTATATAATGGTGCCTCCAAAATTTTTTGTTTCGTTTATTTCTGTAAGGTTTTTAAGTTCCGGAAGTTCAATTGTAAAAGGTTCTCCTTCAACCGGAATAAATTCGGCAATCCAGTTATTTAAAACAATCCTTTCTTTTACCGGAGACTGTGGTTTTTCCTTTGAATTTTCTTTTTTTTCTGCATGGGCTTTTTCTTCATTGAATACTACCAATGCAGATTCCAGTGTTTTTAATTCGAAATATATAAGGCCATTGTTAATATGAAGAGGAGTTTTTTCTCCGGTTTCAGCGTTCCATAGCCAAGGATTTAATTCTTTTGTATTAAATCTTACTTTAAAACTGATACCCCCCTTTCTATTTTGATTAGAGAAAAAGAAAACCGGATTGTTCTGGTATTTGGCCTGATAAAAGTACAGGTGTTCATGAGGATATGAAAATTCAATTCCTGGTTTTATTTTCGCGGTTTTAAGCAGTTTGCCGGTCCAAAGTGTTAATTCCTGAATATCGCCCCGTTTTGGTGAATTTACAAAATGTACATTGTTTTTAAATGCCGTTAATTCGCTTATTTTTTTACTAACCGTTTCATCATTCTTAAATTTCATTCCCAGACTTTTTGATGGAAGTGCATCGATAAAAATAATTTTACCATCAGTTTTTGCATATTCAATCAAAGCATCTATAAACTCAGGCGAAGCCGAATCCATTCCACAAATGACCACGGTTTGGTAACTCATTGGACCGTAATTAATATTTCCATTTTCGTAAGTGGCCTCGTTAAAGATTCGGGGATTTAAATAATCAGAACAATATCCGTGGTGATTCATTGCCTGCCATAAACTATGTAAATACCAGGGCTCAAGAAGTAATGGATTTCTGTCTAATCCTGTGTTACTCCAGTGGTCGGCTGTCGGACCAATAATGGCAACCTGGCAAACTGCTTGTGTATTTTGGAAAACAGAGCAGATTCTGGCCGTATAATCCGACCAGTTTTTCAGGTATGGAAACCAGGGATTTTGTTCACTAAAATAAGTACCAAACCGTATCCATCCGGGGAAATCTGCTTCTTTTGGAGAATAGTTCCAACCATGTAAAACCAGGTGATTTATTCCGGCAACAATATCTAAATCGGTTGCTTGTTTTATATATTCCAACGATGCACTAAAGACTCCGGATGTATTGGTCATGGCCTCGCATGACGCAATTTTTAAACCTCTCAGGTGAGCAGCAGATGAGGCATATTTATTAAAAATTCCATACCTGATTTGGTCGATTTGGGTAGCCGACCAACCTCCGTTAAACAGCCACTGGTCGCTTTCAGGAATATCCGGAACAAGGTTTCCTTCAAGCAGATCGTTTGGAATCCAGGGGTGACCATATGCCTGATACCGGCTTTTTGTGCCTGTTTTATGACACCATTCGTGATACGGAAGTACAAATCGTTCCATAAAAAGTTCAGAAAGCGTATTGTAATAGTCGTATCTGGCTCGTAAAATTGTATCTTCAAAATCACCTTCAGCCTCTGTTTTTTCATTCATTATTAAAGGCAAATATTCCCAGATATCATATCCGTTTCTTGTTTGAAATTCTTCCCTGAAATCGTTGGTCCAGTTCGCTCCTTCCAGTTCAATACTATCACAAAAGACTGAACGGATATGTTTACCCAAATTTTCACCGAAGGTTGGTTTTAGTCCATCTTCAGTTCTTTTCAGATATTTTTCAACTGCTGCTTTATTAAAATGATCCAAAACCGGTCCATCTGCTCCCGGGGCACCAAACATCACGTCCCTGAATTTATTTCTCCAGCTAATTACTGAAATTTCAAATTCCCCTTCAGGGATGGTTACAAAACCGGAATTAACATCTTCTGTTATATCCATCATTTCAGATAAATCATTAACAGGAACCGGAATTAATTTTGCTTGTTTAATTACTGCATTGTCGTGCAAATTCTTTTTGTCGAATTCAAAAAGAGCCGGCCCGCTAATTTTTTTGGTGTAAATATCATGTCCCTGAATGGTTTCGTTATCCTCTAAAAACCTACCTCCAAAAGGCCAACCTGTTCCTATAATCATATCAGTGATCATACCCAGGTCATTACCTTTTTTTACAGAGGCCTTAAGTACTTCAATCCATTCTTTGCTCATCCAGTCGAGCGCAATTCCTGTAGGATTTTTAAGCGCTTTATTTAATTCAATCGGGTTTATCTCCACACCACCGGCACCTGCACTTTTCATAATTTCCAATTCACGTTCAACACCTTCTTTGGTTACCCGGTTGCCATTCCACCACCACCGGTAAAATGGTTTTGCTTCTGCATAGGGAGCATAAAACAGGTCGTATAAAGGTTTGTTGTTGACCCTGGATTTGCATGAATTTAGTGTAAATAATGATGGTGAAAGAGTAAGAACAGAAGTTACAGTTCCGCTTACTTTCAGAAAATCGCGACGTTTGATTGTATGACTCATTGAAATTTTGGTTTAGAATGATATAGTACGATACAATTTGTAAATATATAAAGTTTGGGAAATAAAAAAGCCGGCTTTCACCGGCTTTAGTTTTATGATAGATTTAAATTTTAGCAATCTGTTCCTTTTCCTTCAGCTTGTTGTTTAAACCAACTAAGAGGATGTGAAGTCGGACGTTCGATTGGCATACCGTAAATACGATCGTTTACTAACGATGCCAAAACACCCAAAGCTCTTGAAACACCAAATAATACAGTGTAAAATGTATATTCTTTAATTCCATAGTGATAAAGCAAAGAACCGCTGTATGCATCTACGTTGGGCCAAGGATTTTTAATTTTTCCTACTGAACCCAAAATAGGAGGTACCACCCTGTACAATTGGTTGACAAGATTTACCATTTTATCGTCTTTGATGTATCTATTGGCAAATTCTTCCTGCGCAGTAAAACGTGGATCTGTTTTACGCAGTACAGCGTGTCCGTACCCCGGAACAACACGTCCTTCTTCCAATGTTTTTTTCACATAAGCTGCAACCTGCTCGTCAGTTGGAGCATCTGTATCAAGTTCTTCGATCATTTCAAAAATCCAGAAAATTACATCCTGGTTAGCCAGTCCGTGTAACGGCCCGGCAAGGCCGGTCATGGCGGCTGCATAGCAATAATATGGATTACTTAATGCAGAACCAACAAGGTGTGCAGTATGAGCTGAAACATTTCCACCTTCATGGTCGGCATGGATAATCATATACAGTCTGAACAACCGACGAATATCTTCCGAATCAAATCCCATCATATGAGCAAGGTTACCGGCCCAGTCTAAACGTGGATTTGGTTCAATATGATGTCCGTTGTGGAACTGACGACGATATATATATGCTGCAATACGTGGTAAACGCGCAATTAAGTTCATAATATCTTCGTATGTCGCATCCCAGTAATATTTTTTACTTACACCGGCGCGGTAAGCTTTTTGGAAGGTTGATTCTGTTGCCATAGACAAAATTGCCGCACTAAACTGAGTCATAGGTTTTGATGATTTCGGCATAGCATCGATAACATCAAAAGTATGTTGTGGCACATGTGCCCTTGTTGCCAAATCCCTTGAAAGGTTAAAGGCATCTTCCTGTGAAGGTATTTCCCCGATTAGCATTAAATATAAAAGTCCTTCAGGAAGTGGTTCTCCTTCGGGATTAATTTTTGGAAGTTTCTCGCGAAGTTCAGGAATTGAATATCCTTTAAAACGTATTCCCTCTGCCGGATCCAATTTTGATGTATCGGTAACCAACAGTGGTATTCCTTTCATCCCGGTTAGAACTTGTCCCAGAGTAACTTCTCCAAGAACAACATCAGCATGTTCTTTTTTTAGACGCTGAAATTCTTTAGCGCATTTGTTTGCTTTTTGATAAAATCTGTACTTAATGTATTCCATCTGTATTAGTCTTTATATTTATTTATTATAATTTAATGCATGTTTTTAATTATTGCATCTGCAAATTCTGATGTTGTCAGCAAGGTTGCTCCTTCCATTTGTGCATGTAAATCGGATGTAACTTTACGTTTTGCAAAAACATGTTCCATTGCATCGTATACATATTCTGCAGCATCCGTCCAGCCCATGTATTCCAACATCATAACAGCGGATAATATTAGCGAGCCGGGATTGGCTTTTCCTGTTCCGGCTATGTTTGGTGCTGTTCCGTGTGTTGCTTCAAAAATAGCATACCCGCTTTTATAATTAATATTGGCACCTGGAGATATTCCTATCCCTCCAACCATCGCAGCCAGTTGATCTGATACATAATCGCCATTTAAGTTCATTGTAGCAATTACCGAATGATCCCAGGGATGAAGCAAGGATTCCTGCAAAAATGCATCGGTTATACAATCTTTGACAATTACTTTTCCCGATTTTTTTGCTTCTTCCAATGCTTTGTCTGCATCAAGCTGACCTTTATCTTTTTTTATTTCTTCTAACTGGCGCCATGTAAATGTTTGTTCACCAAACTCTTTTTCAGCCAAATCGTAACTCCAGTTTTTAAAAGCACCCTCGGTAAATTTCATAATGTTACCCTTATGAACTATTGTTACCGAAGGTAATTCTCTTTTAATGGCATATTTTATTGCTGCACGGGTCAATCTTTCTGAGCCTTCTTTCGAAATAGGTTTTATTCCAAACGATGAGGATTCAGGAAAACGAATCTTGTCTACTCCCATTTCATTAACAAGAAACTCACGGAATTTTTTATTTTTTTCCTCACCAACCATATATTCTATTCCGGCATAAATATCCTCAGTATTTTCACGGAAAATATGCATGTCAACCATTGATGGATAACGTATTGGAGAAGGTACACCTTTAAACCAGCGCACCGGTCGTACACAAACATAAAGATCCAATATTTGACGTAAGGCTACATTTAATGAGCGCATTCCTCCGCCAACCGGTGTTTGAAGCGGACCTTTTATCCCTATTAAGTATTCCTTAAAAGCTTTTACGGTTTCGTCAGGTAAATAAGTCCCTGTTTCATGAAAAGCTTTTTCTCCGGCAAATACCTCCTTCCATTCGATTTTTTTTGAATTCCCGTATGCCTTAAATACTGCAGCATCAATCACCCTTTGAGACGGACCTGTAATGTCCTTTCCGATACCATCTCCTTCAATAAATGGTATTGTTGGCTTATTGGGAACTTCCAACTTTCCGTTGACTATTTTGGTTTTTTTTGTCATAAATCTTAAACAATTATATTCCGGTTATCATTGAATTTCTATAATTTGAACCGGCGAGCAATTTCAATTCAACTTTGCTTTCAGATTTTCATCCAAAGCTTCAAGGAATTGTTCTGTAGTAAGATAATGCTCCTCTTTCAACTCTTTTCCGTGGATAATTAATGCTAAATCTTTAGTCATTTTACCACTTTCAACAGTTTCAATACAAACTTGTTCGAGTGTATTTGAAAAATCGATTAATTCCTGATTGTTGTCCAGTTTACCACGGAAAGCCAAACCACGTGTCCAGGCAAAGATGGATGCAATTGGATTGGTTGATGTTGGATTTCCTTTCTGATGTTCACGATAATGACGAGTAACCGTACCATGCGCTGCTTCTGCTTCCATAGTTAAGCCATCAGGAGTAACCAATGTTGAGGTCATCAAACCAAGCGAACCAAATCCCTGGGCTACAGTATCACTCTGTACATCACCATCGTAGTTTTTACAGGCCCATACATAACCGCCTTCCCACTTCATAGCTGCAGCAACCATATCGTCGATTAACCTGTGTTCATACCATATTCCTTTTGCTTCAAATTTTTCCTTAAATTCTTCATCATAAATTTTTTGGAACAGATCTTTAAATCTTCCATCGTATGCTTTCAGAATGGTATTTTTTGTTGACATATACAATGGCCAACCTTTGGTAAGCGACTGATTCATACAAGAACGGGCAAAGCCTATTATCGATTCGTCAGTATTATACATGGCCATAGCAATTCCATCACCTTCAAAATCAAAAACTTCGTGCACAACTGGTTCACTGCCATCATCGGGAGTAAAACTAATTGTAAGTTTACCTTTTCCTTTAGTTAAAAAATCCGTTGCTCTGTACTGATCACCAAAAGCATGACGACCGATACAAATTGGTTTTTTCCATCCGGGTACCAAACGGGGAATATTTTTAATTAATATTGGTTCACGGAAAACTGTACCGCCCAAAATATTCCTGATTGTACCATTTGGTGACTTCCACATTTTTTTCAAATCAAATTCTTCAACACGTGCTTCATCGGGTGTGATTGTGGCACATTTTACACCAACACCATATTTTTTAATTGCATTGGCACAATCAATTGTAATTTGATCATTAGTTGCATCCCGACTTTCAATACCTAAATCGTAATATTTTAATTCAATATCGAGATAGGGTAATATAAGTTTTTGCTTGATAAAGTCCCATATTACTCTTGTCATTTCATCACCGTCGAGTTCGACAACCGGATTTTTAACTTTGATTTTTTGCATTTTTTTAAATTAATTTACTGGTTATATAATTTTTGATTGTGTTTTAAAATTCTTAACAAAATTTTAAGCATTCTGAGCTTTTATAAGGTTTAGTGCTGATCCGGCTTTAAACCACTCTATTTGCTGGTCATTATATGTATGGTTAAGTTCAATCACATCTTTTGTTCCATCGGCATGCACCACTTCAACGTTAAGTGTTTTTCCCGGTGCAAATTCTACCAAATCTAAAAAGTTGAAAATATCATCTTCCTGAATTAAATCATAATCATTTTCATTAACAAATGTTAAACCTAACATTCCCTGCTTTTTTAAATTGGTTTCGTGAATCCTGGCAAAGGATTTTACTATTACCGCACGAACACCTAAATGTCGTGGTTCCATTGCTGCATGCTCGCGTGATGAACCTTCTCCATAGTTTTGGTCACCCACAACTACCGAGGCTATTCCGGCAGCTTTATACTGTCGTTGAACAGCAGGAACCGCTTCATAATTTCCGGTAAGCTGGTTTTTCACTTTGTTTGTTTCATTATTGAAAGCATTGACTGCTCCAATCAGCATATTATTTGAAATGTTATCCAAATGTCCACGGAAACGTAACCATGGTCCAGCCATTGAGATATGATCTGTTGTACATTTTCCGAGTGCCTTAATCAATAGTTTTGCCCCGGAAATATTTCTTCCATCCCACGGCGCAAAAGGAGACAGTAATTGCAACCTGTTAGATTCCGGTGAAACTGTTACCTGCACCTCAGAACCATCGGCAGCCGGTGCCTGATATCCCGGATCTTCAACATCAAAACCTTTGGTAGGTAATTCATCTCCTGTTGGTGGATCAAGCTTTACCTTTTCACCCCTGGTATTGGTGAGCGAATCTGTTACCGGATTAAAATCAAGAGTTCCGGCAATGGCCAGCGCAGTAACCAGTTCAGGGGATGTTACAAAAGCATGTGTATTTGGATTTCCATCAGCACGTTTGGAGAAGTTACGGTTAAATGAATGAACGATTGTATTTTTTTCCTGTTTGTCGGCTCCTTCACGAGCCCACTGTCCGATGCAAGGACCACAGGCATTGGCAAACACTTTTCCTCCAATTTTTTCAAATGTATTTATAAAACCGTCTCTTTCAATGGTGTAACGTACCTGTTCCGAACCGGGAGTAATTGTATATTCTGCTTTTGTAAGCAATCCTTTTTCGTCGGCTTGTTTAGCAATCGACGCAGCACGTGAAATATCTTCGTAAGATGAGTTGGTGCAACTTCCAATCAAACCTACAGAAACTTCAAGTGGCCAGTTATTCTCTTTGGCTACACTGCCAATCAAAGAAATTGGAGTTGCACGATCCGGAGTAAATGGTCCGTTAATATGCGGTTCCAATTCTGACAAATTGATTTCTATTAATTGATCATAATATATTTCCGGATTTTCATAAACTTCCGGATCAGCATCCAAATGTCCTTTTACTGAATTGGCAAGTTTAGCAACTTCTTCTCTTCCTGTGGCTGCAAGATAACGTTCCATGCTTTCATCATAGGCAAAAATACTTGTTGTTGCTCCAACTTCTGCACCCATATTACATATTGTACCTTTCCCTGTTGCTGACAAGGATTTTGCACCTTCACCAAAATATTCAATTATAGCACCGGTTCCACCTTTTACGGTAAGAATTCCGGCTACTTTCAAGATCACATCTTTTGGAGCTGCCCAGCCATTTAATTTTCCGGTAAGTTTAACACCAATTAATTTGGGCATCTTAAGTTCCCATGCCATTCCTGCCATTACGTCGACAGCATCGGCACCACCAACGCCAATGGCTACCATTCCCAATCCGCCTGCATTAACCGTGTGTGAATCCGTACCAATCATCATTCCTCCGGGGAAAGCATAGTTTTCCAGAACTACCTGGTGAATAATTCCTGCTCCGGGCTTCCAGAATCCAATTCCATATTTATTGGACACTGATTCCAAAAAATCATAAACTTCTTTGTTAGCATTTTGTGCTACTCCCAAATCGGTTTTTCCATCAATCTGTGCTTGTATCAAATGGTCGCAATGCACCGTTGAAGGCACGGCGGTTGTCCTTTTTCCTGAATTGATAAATTGTAACAAAGCCATTTGCGCTGTTGCATCTTGCATTGCTACTCTGTCTGGTGCAAAATCCACATAAGCTTTACCTCGTTCAAACGTTTCAACATTTGAGTCATAAAGATGTGCATAGAGAATTTTTTCAGCGTAAGTTAAGGGGCGGTTAATTTCTTTTTTTGCCTTTTCTACCTTATCAGGTAATTCAGCATATACTTTTTTTACAAGTTCTAAATCAAACATAAGTTGTATTTTTTATTTAATGAAATATCGCAAAGGTTCGTCGAAAAAATTAACAATATAATTAGCTAAAAGTTGTATTTAATTTAAACATTTCTGGTTTTTTAAAGCTCATAAATATATAGTTTTTTATATATGTTAAAATGTGTCTATGCTTATTTAGAATGAATAAAAAAAATTAGTAAGGAAATCATAGGATTAATTTCAATATTCCGTTTCATGATATGAACTAATAATTTTATCTTCACATGTAAAATAAAAAATTAATACTGAAGTTATGAAAAAGTCATTTACAATAATTTTTGGGATATTATTGATTTCATTTTTAATTGTTTCTGCAAAAAAGAAAGAGATAGGAATCATCGCTAAAAATGCCGAAATTAAACAGGTTGGTTCGGGACACTCATTTACAGAGGGGCCGGCAGTTGCACCCGATGGCAGGGTATACTTTACAGATCAACCAAACGATCGCATTTATGTATGGGACGAAAAAAAAGGGATTTCTCTCTGGCTGGAAGGAACCGGACGTTCCAATGGCATGTATTTTAGTAAAATGGGACGATTGATAAGCTGTGCCGATGAAAAAAACCAAATCGCATATTTTGACGATGAAAAAGTTTTACACCCGCTTCATGCCGGTTATGATGGCAAACATTTGAATGCACCCAACGATTTGTGGATTTCTCCAAATGGTGATATTTATTTTTCAGATCCGTATTATCATCGTCCGTGGTGGCCTGAAGGACACAAAGAAGTGCAGGAAACAAGAGGCGTATATCATTTGGCACAGGATGGAGAAATTACAAGAGTTATTGATGATTTTAAAACACCAAACGGATTAATCGGAACTCCTGATGGAAAAATTCTTTATGTTGCCGATATTCAAGCAAATGAAACCTGGAAATATAACATTGAGGAGGATGGAACGCTAAGTAATAAAACTTTTTTCGCTCCCAAAGGAAGTGACGGAATGACCATCGATGATGAGGGAAATGTCTATTTAACATCGGGTAAAGTTTGGGTTTATAATCCTGCTGGTGAACTAATTGAGGAAATCGAATTCCCGGAAATGCCTGCTAACATTTGTTTTGGCGGGAAAAAAAGACAAACTCTTTTTGTTACTGCCCGAAAAGGCGTTTACACTTTACAAATGAATGTAAAAGGGGTTAACTAAGATTTCAATTCTGTTTTAGGTTTTATTGGAAGTATTTTCTAAAGGAAGGAAACAGGTTCAGACAATTACCATAGGACATTTTGTTATAATCATCTTCGTTAAAATTTCCATCTTTAGCCAGATTTTTTGTAATAATTGGCGCTAATTTCGAGATGCAAAGGTCGGTGCCAAAAACAAGATTATCAGGCCCTGCAAAAGATTTTAATGCTTTTAAAGCATATTCACCCGAAACGTTGGCAGTATCGTAATACATGTTTTTTAAGTGATTTAATCCTTTTGTAGGTTCTCCGTTTACCAAAAAATCATAAAATGTCCTGATTAAAGGAGTTCGTTTACCATTCTGAGCATATTCAATTGAAGCCAAACGCCAGGCCAAAAACGGAATAGTGCCTCCACCATGCGAAAGGATGTATTTGATATTTGGATATCTGTCTAAAACACCATTATACATCAGGTTTGCAACTGCGCGGGTGGTATCAAACGGAGCTTCAATCAGTGCATTGGGCATACCTAATTCATAATCAAAATCATCACTGGGATCGGTTGGATGAATATAAACTACGGCTTTTCGTTTATTCAATTCCCGGAAAAAGTTTTCAAACTGCTTATTACCTAAATATTGGCCATTATAGTTGGTCAATAAACATACCCCATCTAATTTTAGCGTGTCAAAAGCATAGCTCAATTCTTTAATGGCTGCTTCCTCGTTCAACATTGGAATGGTTGCAAAACCACCAAATTTTTCAGGATATTTTTCTTTTGTATCCGCAATAATTTCATTGGTCAGGCGTGCAAGGTTTTCAGAAAAACCTTGAGGAAACTGATGATCTTTAAAATATACTCCAGGAGTAGAAATAGAGAGCATAGCTACTTTTACCCCGTTTTCTTTCATTTTTTTAAGTGAAGTATCTACTGTCCATTTTGGAAAATTTACACCAAAGGATTTCTCAATACCTACTTCTTTTAAAGCACTTACATATTCTTTTGGAAAAATATGGTGGTGTACATCGATTTTGTTAATTGTTTTCATGACTAAATTATTTAATTATACTGTACTCCAAAATTACAATGAGACAACAAGTTGGCTATTATCATTTTGCGTATGCCGATTGTCATTTTGCGCATTTTTACTAGTTTTAAAAGAAACTCATGAATTATGAAGCTGAAATTTAATTTCTATGCACAAAGTGTTATCAACTACCTGCTGAAAAACGGCATAGGAAAATCCAAGGTTTATAAATTAATCAACATAAAAAATGGAATTGTTGATCCAATGGAGCATGAATTAACTATCGAACATATTCATAATTTAACCATGTATTTAAAGGAAAAATTTGATGTTGAACATTGTGGTTTGGAGCTGGTAAATTTTCTGAATTTTCAGAATACAGGATTTTTTGGATCGTATGCTTTAAGCTGTTCTACGCTATTTAATGCATTAACCAGAATTTATGCTGTGCACAAAGAGGTAAACACTGTGATGACTTATGAAATGATTCCAGCTGAAAAACCATATATTTTTAAATACAACCTGGAAAGATTTTGGGAAGCAAAATATCCTGAAAGTGCAAAAGATATAGTAGAATTTGCAATGGCAAACGGATTAAATTTCTCAAGAAGATTGACAAAACAAAATATAGTACCACGACAGGTTCGGTTTAAATACAAGAAACCGGCTGATGTCTTTTTGTACAAAGAGATATTTCAGTGTGATCTTGATTTCGAACAGGATGAAAATGAAATAGTATATCAAATGGATGTAATGGATATAAAAATTCCGACTTTTAATCCAGGTCTGCTTGAAATTCTTGATGACTTTGCAAAAAAAACCATCAGAGAACAAACAAACGATAAAAGTTTTGTAACTGTTGTAAGAACCTTAATCATAAAATCTTCGCATACAAAAATTCCTCTTGAAAGCGAAATTGCTTTTCAGCTAAATATGAGTAAAAGAACTTTGCAAAAAAAGCTTTATGAAAAGGGTACTACATTTAAAAAAATTTTAGAACAGGTGTTAAAGGAGTTGGCAATATCGTATATAAAATCTGACAAATCCAGTAACAAAGAAATAGCATGGTTATTGGGTTATAACGATATAAGCAATTTTCACAGGGCATTCAAACGATGGACAGGCTCAACACCGAATGAGTTTAGAAATGTGAGTAATTAATTTGATTTTACATACTGTCTCCAGTTGTGTTTTTCTTTAAATCCTAAAACTTCACGAATTTTACGATTTGAAAACAGTGCTTCGTGTTCTTCAAGTTCACGTGTAATAGGTACACCGGGAAAAAATCTTTTAGCCAATTCATTGCTGGGAATAATTGCACCATTATGATCATTTCCTGCATTAAAAACCTGATAACCCAATCCATCTTTTTTGATACATAAATCTACAATCTGTCCAAGGTCGCGAGCATCGATATAACAAAAAGCATTTCTGCGACGTACCTCGGGATTTTTGAAATAAGCTGGAAACAATTCAGCATATTCATGTGGTTCAATCACGTTTCCAATACGTAGTGCATAAATATCAAAACCGGATCTTCTCTGAAAACTTTGTGCTGTTTTCTCATTTACCACCTTTGATAAACCATAACTATCCATGGGGTCAACATCATAATCTTCTTCTAAAGGCAGTGATTTTGGGTCGGTTTTTCCGTCTGAAAAACAAATTCCATAAGTAGTTTCTGATGAAGCAATAATTATCTTTTTTATCCCCAGTTTAACCGCCGCTTCTATAACATTATAGGTTCCCATGGTATTTACGCGGAAAGTTTCATTATCGGGTTTAATTAAAATCCTTGGCACCGCAGCAAAATGAACAATTGCATCAAATTTTGGAACTCCATTGCCCGGTTCCAGTTCGTCAAGCCCCGCATACGAACTCATGGCATTAAACATTTGTCCTGAATCTGTTATGTCTGCTATGATGTTATCAACCCCAGGATAATCCAGTGGTTTGAGATCCACATTTAAAACTCTGTAGCCCTGATTAAGTAAATAAGGTATCACATGTTTTCCAGCTTTTCCTGAGCCGCCTGTGAAAAGTATTCTTTTTTGAGTCATAATTTTTCATATTTATTGTGATATATTCTTACTATTTAATAATACTCAATTTCTATTTCTCCTTTAGCATCTCATCAAAATAATTAAAAACACCCGCTGTCCAGCCCATCATTTCAGGCATTGTGTATTCATTTATTGCATCTTTAGAACCATCGGATACATTATATTTTTCCCAAAGACTATTTGTGGTTTTATAAGTTTCAATCATAGCTTTAAAATATTTCATTGCAATCCGGTCGGCATCGGAATTATAACCATAGTTACGAAGGCCTTCAACGGCAATCTGTTGGAGTGGAGGCCAGCCGTTAGGATAATCCCACTGGTACACATAATATCTTTCGCCCGGCGCACAAGTTGAGATACCAAATTCAAACTCCAGTTTTGCCAGGTTATTTACTATTGTTTTTGCCTGTTCTTTATTGGCTATTTTAGCCCAGAGTACATGAAAAATGGCAGCTGAGATTATTTTCGAATGTCTGTTGTTTACAAAATCATAATCATAAAATAAACCATCATCAGGATTAAAAAGAAATTGGTTCATCAGGTTCTTTCTCTTTTCTGCCAGTTCAAGCCATTTTACAGTATCCTGGCTATTAAATACCGAATGATAATAGGCAAGGTTTTTTTCGTATATGTATAAATAACAATTTAAATCAAGCGGATTAAAATTTTCGCAACGGTTTCCAAATCTTGGATTGTAATCCCACGTTTCACATTCCGAAATAAAATGAGAACCTATTTCTAATTTTTCTTTTAATGTTTTAATAATTATAGTATCGTAATTTGGACCAAGTCTTTGTCCAACATTGTAATACGATTCCAGTTTTTCTTCATTCGTGGCACTGTTAAACTGGCGATTAAGACCATTGGAAGTAATACGTTCTGTCGTCCAGAAGAAATATTCTTTTTCAATTGCCGGCACTATTTTTTTTAACCAAACTGTGTCCGAAGTAGCTTTAAAAACATCCATAACCATCATACAAAATAATGGTGGTTGAGAACGATTTAAAAACCAGGTGCGATTACCATTTAGCATTTTGCCATATTTTTGGATTAAATATTTGATGTTATCACAATTATTTCTGGCCTGTTCAATTTTGCCATCTATAATTAATCCTTTGTTGGTCCAGTAGGTATCCCAATAATACATTTCCTGAAAAGTTTCTGCAATACAGGGTACAGTGTAAGGTTTGGGCAGTCCAATCAGTGTTGCTGAATCCTTGGGATGATAGCGTATGGTAAGGTCCCAGTTACTTTTAATAAAGGTTCGAACTTCTTTTATTGTAGCTCTGTCGCTTTCGGTAAACAAATTTTTGTTTTTTTGAGAGCAGGCACTTAAAAGAATAAAGAATATTGATGTAATAAGTAGAAAGTTGTTTCTCATAGTCAGAAAACCTTTTTGGGAATATTTAATTGAAATGTAGTATGCCACCAGGTCATGCTGTTTTTTCGTTCTTCTGTAGTTTTTTCAATTCTATGGGAGTAGCTCCCCAATTACATCGCCACAAAAGCTGGGAAATTTGTATTATTCTGAATCAACAATTTTTCAACTTCGGTTTTCTGTCTTCGTGCTTCTCTACTTTACCTCCCAGTCATCAGTCCTGAATGAAGAGGCAGGTAATCCTTCGGTATTAAATAGTTCTCCCACAATAAAATCTTCCCAGGCATAGCGAACGGCGACAGGCTCTCTTACACGGTCGTTAAACAGGGTAATTCCTTTATTAGTTATCCAGGCTGTTGCTTTTCTGAAATTTTTATCTTTTCCTGCTACCATAAAACTATTAAGTGGTTTACCATAAGTAGTGAAACCATTCCTGGCATGGTCGAAAGTAAGGTGCACCATCTGTCCTTCCACTTTCATTTCTTTTAATTCAGGGCCGGAGTATTCAATGCCGCTTTGTCCGTAGGTTTTCACCAGCGCCCAGAATGCCAGCCGTTCACCGGCTTCTTTTTTATTTCCTGGATGAATATTATCTTCTTCTCCGCCATCCATTAAACAGGCCATTCCTGCATTTTTTGTATTAAGAGCTGCCTTACGCTGCGCATCGCGAACAAATGCCGAATTAATTCCACCATAACCATAATTGTAAGGTGCAATCTGGCAAAAGTAAAATGGAAATTCACCAACTCCCCATTCATCGCGCCAGTTTTCTATCAATCCCTGCATTAGTTTTTCGTATTCCAGGGGCTGGTTTCTGTTGGCTTCTCCCTGGTACCAGAGACCACCTCTTATTCCGTAGCCCACCATCGGGGCAATCATTGCATTGTACAAAACTGTAGGTGTTTGTTGAGAAAACTCTTCTTTATTTTTATCGGGCAGGTCAACGAAATCAAAATTGTTAATTCCACTTTCGCTCATCCATGGTTCGATTCGCGTACCTCCCCAGCTGGAACAAATTAATCCTACAGGTACATCCAATGCCTGGTTAATCATTCTTCCAAAAAAGTAGGCAGTAGCACTAAAATCAACCACATTTCCCGGAACACATTCTTTCCATTCTCCTTTAAAATCATTTTGAGGGTTCATTGTTTTTGCTCTTTCAACAGTAAACAATCTTATGTTTTCGTTTTTTGAAACTGCAATGGCTTCATTGGCACCAAATACAGGCTGGTGTCGATAACCTTTCATGGGCATTTGCATATTTGACTGTCCTGAGCAAATCCATACTTCACCAATTAAAACATTATCCAGTGTAATTGAATTTCCATCAGTTATGGTTATAGAATAAGGTCCGCCAGCTTCAGGAGTGGCCACTTTTATTTTCCAGTTTCCATCGCCATCAGCTTTTGATGAATAACTTTCTTTATTCCACGATGTAGTAATTTTAACTGTTTTATTCGCATCCGCTTTTCCCCAGATGGCTGCATCCGTTTGCTGTTGCAAAACCATATACTCACCAAAGATTGCAGGAAGTTTAATTTCAGCCTGGACAGTGATTGTAAAAAGAAAAAGAACTGTCAGAAGTAAAAGGGAGATGTTTTGTTTCATAATAAAGTTTATTAGATTTTTAAATTGATTATAACAAATATATCAATATCAGTTTGGAATATGGTTGCTCACTGGCAATTAATCTGCATATTTTCTTAATCCTCTGAATAAACAAGTTCATACTTTAAAATTGAAAGGTGAGAATGACTTTTTTGAAAAATATGTCAGTTGTTTCTTGCTTTATTTATGGATATTTAAACATAAAGACATCTTAATATGTTTAAAGATTAATTTAGCAGGTATTTAGAATCTCATTCACACTAAATGATAGATATATTTAATACCATTGAAAAGCTTTCTGACAAACTTAAACCATTGTTTATGGAAGAAGATGAAAAGAAGAATGCAGGTGGTTTGAATGAACAAAATGAGCAACCCTCATCGGAATATACAAACAGTGAAAATCAGAATATCAACAGGATCAAACCTTCAGGTTTGCAGATTTTTATTGCTGTTTTAAATGGTTTGGGTGTTGGACTGCTACTTGGATTGTTGCTGGGATTGGCGGTTTCGCCGGTTGTAAGTGGTGTTATAGGTACTTTGTCATCAATACTTGTGGTGTTGCTGGGACTGAATGATAAGTACATGAGTATATTAAAAGGGCTGCGAATTGGTTCTTTTGGGATATTTGCCGTTGTTGGTGTTTTATCGGGAATGTACATTCGGACCCACAATGTACTTTCACCTGATCCTGCAGAATTAATGATGGAATACAGAGCTTTGGGTTTGGAAAAAAATGAGGCCTTGTTTTACGTTGCCCGGCAATCATTTGATTACGTTCCTGCAGGTTGGTTTGGTACAACTTTGGCAGATACAGTTGCCAACAATAAAGCTGTGGGAACCAAACAAAGTGTTCTGTTTTCAACAGAAGTGGATGTTGGACGATGTTATGTGCTTAACTCGGTAAAAAGAAGTTTTCCAAAAGCCGAAGTAATCAGAGCTTTTAACAGAGCAGGAGGAGTGTGGCAGGAGTTGGTAAACAATCTGGAACCGGTATTACCGGAAAAGGTATTTATTGATGCCATGGTGGATTTAAGAGATAGTTTTTGCAGCCTTGGTACGGAAGGAAAAATTGAAATAAAAAGTTCAGACCGGCTCTTAAAATTTAATTCAGACAGTAAACTGAGTGAGATAAAGGAGGCAATTGGTAACTCAGGTAATAACTGGGAGATCATTCTAAAAAATACTGAATCAAATATTCCGGAGAATTATCAAAAGGAACTTTACTTAACATTAATAAAAACCTTTACAGATGATAAAGAAAATTAGCGTATTGCTTGTAATGATATTTACCGGCAGCTCTGGTTTTGCCCAGTTGAATCCAAAAGAAACGGCAAAATCACTGGTAAAAGTTATGGTGTCAGGATCGGGAAAAGCCAATATTTGTAGTGGTTTTATCTGGCAACAGGATGATTGGGTGGTCACTTCATTACATGCCATGAAAAGGGGAGGTAGAGTTGAGGTTCAATACCTAAATCAATACTGGCGTGATGCTGAAGTATACAAAGTGCTGAGCAAGAGTGACCTTGTGCTTTTAAAAGTGGATTTGAGCGGAGCCAATCAACTTCCCGAAACAGTAAAACCAATAACGAGTTACGAACCCAATGGTGCGGCATTTGATGAACCGCTTTATGCACAGGGTTATCATGGTGGTGCCGATGGACACAGAACACAGAAGATGTCGAAAGGTGATGCGAATCCGGAAACACTGGAGTACGTAGTCGTTAAAAAAGAGACCAAAGAAAAATTGAATAATCTTGGATTTCCAAAAATAGATTTGCCGATTTATTATCTGAATGGCAGTTTATTGCCCGGTTATTCAGGATGCCCGATTTATAATAAACAAGGAAAATTGGTAGGAATTGGTGATGGTGGTCTTGAAGGAGGTCAGGTAAATGTTAGCTGGGCAATACCCGCCAATTTTCTGAATGAACTTGAAAATTCAAATACGGCATCTTTACCGGCAACTATTGATAATGCGGGTGTGCTTTTTTCAGCAGTAGTTGAGGTCAATATTTCTGAGGATATAAACAAAAATGTAGAATCATATGAAGCTGAAATTCAGGCGCAGCTTGACCAAATGTACCGTTCTTATGGACAGGGAGATTTTCAGTTTTATCAAACTAAGAATCGGTTATTTACTGAAATGCTTGAAACATCGGTTGATCCCGAAAATATTTTCATGTTTGCCGAAGAATTTGAGGCTTACAATGTAGCTCTGAATTATGATCAGTTGGCTTACGATATCTATGAAGATGTAAATCATGGAATGGTTATAGCAGTACCCGAATTCTGTGAACTGGTTTATGATCCGGTAAATCAGCTGTTTCAGGCCGATTTAAGTATCTATGGCGATAATCAAAGCTATTATTTTGGAATTATGTATGGCGGCTATCTTGACGAGGATGCGTATTATGAAGATATTGATATGGCTGCCGATGAGATTTTGAATGTTTTGAATTCCACATATGGACAGGCAGTTGGAGGTTTTACTGAAGATCCGGATTATTCATATATATTGGAAATTGATGACAATCGTGAAGCAGCATACATATTATACATCGGCAACGAAAACTATTTTGATGATAATGGTACAGAGCTGGGTTTACAATTCTATCTAACCGTATTATTTGAAAACAACAAATTATTTTATACCCTGGCTACTATTGTAATGCCGGTTAATGAATTAGGTCAGGCTTTGCAGCTTGGAATTGATTGTGTGAATAATACAGATCCAAATGTAGAAACCTATTGCGATTACTTTGAAATGATGCTTACAGTAGTAGGTGCCTCACATTTAACTACATTCGCCAACACGCAAATAGCAGGAACCAGAAAATAATTCATATAAATCAATTTTAATCCTTATTATTATTGTTCAGTTGTTATAAGATCCTGAACAAAACCATAATTTGTTTAGCATATTAAACCGTTTAAATATCTTTGTCTGACGATTAAAAAAATGACGATGATTTCATATTTCGGTTATGCTATAGTGTTGTGCAGTACAAATATTGTAATTGAACAAATCGGAAAAAAATTATGAAGGTTTGTATTGCTGAAAAACCAAGCGTTGCGAGGGAAATAGCCAATGTGATTGGTGCAAAATCCCGTCGCGATGGTTATTTTGAAGGAAACGGTTATCAGGTAACCTGGACTTTTGGTCATTTTTGTACCCTGTACTCTCCGGAAGATTATAATCAGCATTGGAAAAAATGGGATTTAAGTAAACTCCCCATGTTACCTGAACGTTTTGAAACTAGGGTTATGAACGATCCCGGTGTAAAAAAACAGTTTAAAATCATAAAACAGTTGTTTGATAATGCAGATGTAATCATCAACTGTGGTGATGCGGGCCAGGAAGGAGAATTGATTCAAAGATGGGTGATAAAAGAGGCAAAATACAAAGGTCCGGTGCAACGTTTGTGGATTTCCTCATTAACAACGGAAGCGATTAAAAACGGGTTTCAAAATTTAAAACCTGCAAGTGATTTTGATAATCTTTTTTATGCAGGCAGTTCCCGGGCAATTGGCGACTGGTTGCTCGGTATGAATGCCACACGGCTTTATACCTTAAAATACGGAGCATATAAACAAGTGCTTTCTATTGGACGTGTACAAACACCAACTCTGGCCATGGTTGTTGACCGGTATCATGAAATAGCAAATTTTAAACCTCAACCGTATTGGGAACTTCAGACCATTTACAGGGAAACCACCTTTAGTAATAGTTCGGGAAGGTTTTTTGATAAGGAAGAAGGCGAAAGTTTACTTAATCAGATCATTGGCAAAGACCTCTATATTACTGAAATTGAAAAAAAGAAGGGAAAGGAATATGCACCAAAATTATTTGATTTAACCGGTCTGCAGGTTTATTGTAATAACAAATTCGGACTAAGGGCCGAAGAAACATTAAAAATCGTACAACGATTATACGAAATGAAGGTGGTGACATATCCAAGGGTGGATACTACGTTTTTGCCAAACGATATGTATCCCAAAATACCCGCAATTTTAAATGGACTTTCAGCGTATTCGTCGTATACAAATCAGTTGCTTCAAAATAAAATCCGTAAGTCAACAAAAATATTTAATGACAATAAAGTAACCGATCACCATGCCATAATTCCTACAGGAGAAAGCAGGCATCTGCCCGGAGAAGAACAAAAGGTTTTTGATATCATAAGCCGAAGATTTATTGCCGTTTTTTACCCTGATTGCGAAGTGGCAAAAACCAAAGTGTCAGCTGAAGTAGAATCGGTGGAATTTGTAGCAACCGGCAAAGAAATATTAAAAGAGGGTTGGCGTGTTTTATTTGTAAATGACAACAAATCACCGGATAAAGATGAAGATAAAATACTACCTGTTTTTGAAAAAGGAGAACATGGCCCTCACGAGCCTTTATTTTCAGAAAAAGAAACCAAACCACCTAAGAATTATACAGAAGCTTCTTTGTTGAGAGCCATGGAAACTGCAGGTAAACAGGTAGATGACGATGAGTTGCGTGAATTGATGAAAGCGAATGGAATTGGACGTCCTTCTACCCGGGCAAGTATTATCGAAACTTTGTTCAAAAGAAAATACACCCGGCGAGTTAAAAAGCAGGTTTTACCCACGGAAATGGGAATTCAGCTGATTGGAACCATTCAAAATGATTTATTAAAATCGGCAGAATTAACAGGGCAATGGGAAAAGCAACTGAAAGAAATTGAAGGGGGTGGTTTTAGTGCCAGACAGTTTATTTTCAACATGAAAAAAATGGTAAACGAACTGGTGTACGAGGTCAAAACGGAACGCGGTAAACCTAAAATGGTTGAAACGGTAGCTCATAAACAAAAATCAATACCCACTGTAAAAGCTAAAAATTTAACAAACAAGAGTAAAAATATTATTGGATTGGATTGTCCAAAATGCAGAACCGGAAAACTATTAAAAGGAAAAACTGCGTTTGGTTGCAGCAGATGGAAAGAAGGATGTAATTTCAAATTACCTTTTACATATCTTGACAAAAAAATATCAGAAAACCAGTTATTAAGATTGATTGAAAAAAAGTCTACTTTAAACTTAAAAGGATTTTTGTTGAATGGAGAAAAAGTGGAAGGAGTTCTTCAATTGAATTCTGACTTTGAAGTTAAATTTGAAAGAAAAAATCTAAACAAAAACAAGGAGGCAGAAACTCAACCCATATGCCCAAAATGTAAAAAAGGATTAATTGTAAAAGGGAAAACAGCCTATGGATGTAGCAGATGGAAAGAGGGATGTAATTTCAGGTTTTCCTTTGCTGATATCAAGAAAGAAGCCAATGGACAAAAACTTACCCGAAAGTTGGTTCTGACAATTTTGAATAAAAATTCTTAAAAGCAGGGGGATTTTAATTTAGTGAAATGGATTTTATTTTGCTATTTTTAAAATATAATCAAAACCTAATAAAATGAAACGCAGATCTTTTATTCAGAAATCATCTATTGCTACGGCCGGATTGGTAACGGCATTTAATATTCCTGCATTTGCTCAGGACCAAAAAATAAAGATAGGTTTAATTGGTGCCGGATGGTACGGAATGGTTATTACTGAGGCAGCTTTAAAAGTTGGGGGAGTTGAGGTAATAGCTGTTTGCGATGTTGACACTGAACATCTGAAAAACAGTGCCGATAAACTGGAATCGATTCAGGGATCACGGCCACAGGAGTTTAAAGATTATAATGAATTACTGGATGTAAAAGGTTTGGAAGCCATTTTTATAGGATCAGTACCTCACTGGCATGCCTTACATTTTATTGCTGCCTGCGAAAAAGGTTATGATATCTATTGTGAAAAACCGTTGGCATACGATATTGAAGAAGGAAAAGCCATGGTTAAAGCTGCACAGAAGGCAGGAAATATTGTTCAGATAGGTTTCCAACGCCGACAAAGTAATGCATTTGCCAAAGCAAAGGAGTTAATTGAATCCGATAAAATCGGGAAAGTGCATCAGATTGAAGCACAAATTCATTACAATCCTGTGTTACAGGATCATACTATTCAGGAACCACCTGCATCGCTCGATTGGGAAACCTGGTGCGGCCCGGCTCCAAAACTGGATTACCGCCCAAGTATAGGGCATATCGCCTGGCGTTTGGAAAAGGAGTATGGAAACGGTCATTTGGTGGATTGGGGAATTCATCATATCGATATTATTCGGAAAATTATGGGATTAGGAATGCCGCAATCTTTTGATACCAATGGAAGTTTAAATATCCTTGAGGGTAAAATCACCACACCGGATACACTAAATGCAACTATGAATTTTGCCGGTTGCCCGGTAATCTGGCAACATCGAATGTGGGGAACCGGCGATTTAAATAAACAGTACAACAATGGTGTTTTCTTCTATGGAGAAAATGGTACTTTATTTGCCTCCGATCGAAAACTCGTTGTAATGCCAAATGAAAAGGATAAGGAGCAGGAAACAATGGAGATCAATACTCCGGGAATGCAGGAAAATCATGTGGCGAATTTCCTGCAAGCTGTAAAGGCAAAAGATAAATCATTGTTGAGTTGCCCAATTGAAGATGCGTTTCAATCGACTGCCACAGTGCAATTGGCAATGATATCGTATTATACTGACAGTAAAGTTAGCTGGGATGCTCAAGCTCAAAAAATCGTTGGTAACAAAGATGCTTCAAAATTGATGGCTCGTCCTTATCGCGGCAAATACGAAAGACCTAAAGCCTGATGTGCTGTAAGTGAATTGCTTACGAAAAAACATAGGACTCAGCACTTGCAATATGTTTTTTTTCTGAATTGAATTATTGTCAGGTATTTTTGGATTTTGCGACAAAACAACCGAAATAAAAACTTGGATAGTTTTTTGATGTTCTTTCTGTGTTGTTTTAATTTTGAATGAATAGAGTGTTATAATGATTGATAGCGAACTAAAAATACTATACAAAGAGATTTGCAGCAATCTTGCTGAAAGAAAATTGAAACCCGTTTTCGATAAGCTTGAAAAAATGATGAGCGGGAACGACCTTGAGGTTTTTCGTGATGAATGGCGAAATCTCGAGCAAACCTATAGTTATATGTTAAAATATACTGTTGAAGGTACCCAGGATCCTGAGCGTCAAAAAGTATATAAAAAACTCATTGTTTCGGTCTATAAATTAACAGATTCCATATACGAAGCGGCAAGATTAAAAATTTCATCTTCTATTGAGTATGAAAGAAAAAGATCGGAATACAACATGATTAAACCTGAATTTGAAAATTATCTTCAACTTTTAGAGGATTATTATATTCAGGAAGAATTAAAATCACTTGCTGAAGAAAGTGAGGTTAAAACAGAAATCAAACAGGAAGATGCCAAATCTCACCAGCAAAAGATGATTGTATTGTTCAATTATCTCTGGTTGAAGGATAAATTTACTGATGAGGAAATAGGTTTCCTGAAACGTTTTTTTAAAAGTGATCTAATAAATTCAGCGTACAAAGCCTTTATTGTTTCGGCGGTAATCTTAAGTCTTCAACGGTTTTTTGACAAAAAAAAGTTCGAGGTGCTGTTTGATGTTTTTGATTTGCAAAAGGTGGAAACAACGCAGCGTGCATTGGTGGGGTTGTTAATCAGTTTTTATAAGTACGATTCACGAATGCCGTTTTTCCCGGAGTTAACGGGGCGATTGAAGATTCTCAACGAAGATCCATCTTTTAAACAAAATATGGAAAGGGCTATTATTCAATTGGTTAGAAGTCGTGAAACTGAAAAAATTCAACAAAAGATAAAAGACGAGATCATTCCTGAAATGATTAAAATAAGTCCAAACCTAAAGGATAAAATTAATTTGGAAGGATTAATGGAAGAGGGACTGGATGAGGATAAAAATCCGGAGTGGCAGGAGATTTTTAAAGATTCACCAGGATTGATGGATAAAATGGAGGAATTTTCTGAACTTCAAATGGAGGGAGCTGACGTTTTTATGGGCTCATTTGCAATGTTAAAGATGTACCCGTTTTTTGCTGAATTTACCAACTGGTTTATGCCGTTTTTCGCTGATAATCCCCAAATCGAACATTTGGTAAACAATAAAGAAGAAACCTTTAACTGGTTTATTGATGCGCTTACTGCTGCACCCATATTATGTAATTCAGACAAATATTCCTTTTGTTTTAGCATCCAGAATTTGCCACAGGAAAACCGGGAGTTTATGGCTCAGGGCATGAAAGCAGAAATGGGGCAGTTTGAAGAAATGCAAAAAGACGAGGAGCTGACAGATCCGGGAAAAAAGGCTGGCTACGTATCCAACCAGTATATTCAGGATTTATACCGTTTTTACAAGTTGCACCCACGACGAAACGATTTTGAAGATATTTTTCAATGGCGCTTCGATTTTCATAATAAAAATACAATTGCAAATCTTTTAAAAGAGGACAATAAAGTACTCCGTAATCTTGGTGAATACTATTTTAAAAAGAATTATTTTGAGGAAGCTGCCGAAATTTTTGAGCAGTTACTGCTTATAGAAAAAGATGGTGAGTTATACCAAAAAACAGGTTTCTGTTACCAGAAACTTGGGAATTTTGAAAAGGCTCTGGATGCATACAAAAAGGCTGAATTGTTTGGCTTAAATCAGCTTTGGAATTTAAAGAAAATTGCCCTGTGTTACAGGAATTTGAAACAACCACAAAAGGCTTTGGAATATTATCTGGAAGTTGAAAAACTAAACGAGGAAGATTTAAATACTGAATTAAATATTGGCCATTGCCACCTGGAATTAGAGCAATTTGAAGAGGCCCTGAAATGTTATTTTAAGGTAGAATATCTTGCACCCGGCAACAAAAAGGTTTGGAGGCCACTCGGATGGTGTTCTTTTGTAACAGGTAAAAAGGAACAAGCTGAAAAATACTTTCAGCAGTTAATAGAAGATGAGCCTAATAAACACGATCTTATGAATATGGGACATGTTCAGTGGAGTTTGGGAAACCGAAAATCTGCACTCGATTATTATAAGAAATCCATATCACAGGAAGATTTTACCGAAAATGAATTTTTTGAAGTTTTTGAAGAAGACCTGCATCATTTAATCAATCAGGGAGTTGAAAAAGATGATGTTCCAATAATGATGGATCAACTCAGGTATTTTGTTGAAGAATAGAATTTTTAAAGTTTTTTATCCTATGATTTCCTGTGATTGAAATCTGCTTTATCCCCTTATCTTTGCAACAAAATATTTTTTTATGATTCGTTTTGAAGAAAATTATTCCTTAAAAAATCACAACACTTTTGGAATAGAATCATTGGCAAAATTCTTTTTTGAATTTACTGATGTTTCAGATTTGTCGGTATTTTTAAATTCCAACAAAAGTTTTTCAGAAGAAAAGATTTTAGTTATTGGTGAGGGTAGCAATATTCTGTTTCTTAAAGATTTTGAAGGATTGGTAATCCATCCCAATATTCCGGGAATTCATGTTGTGAAAGAAGACAGGCAGAATATATGGATTGAAGCCGGGGCAGGTGAAGTATGGGATGAATTTGTTCAGTATGCAGTTGATTATCAATTGGGAGGTATAGAGAACCTGTCTTTAATCCCGGGATCGGTTGGAGCAGCACCTGTTCAAAACATCGGTGCTTACGGACATGAGGTTTGTGATGTAATTGAAAAGGTAAAAGCTTACGATTTAGAAAATAATATACCGGTTGAGTTCAATGCCGGTGAGTGCGAATTCGAATATCGAAACAGCATTTTTAAAAGAAAATTTAAAAATAAACTAATAATAACTTCAGTTGTTTTTCGACTGGAAAAATTTCCTGAATTTGTTTTGAATTATGGTCAGGTTGAGGAAAAAGTAAAAGAAAAAGGCGAAGTAAATTTATCGAATATAAGAAATGCGGTAATAGAAATACGTCGGTCAAAACTACCCGAAGTTAATGATTTGGCGAATGCAGGTAGCTTTTTTAAAAATCCAGTGGTTGAAAAAGAACTTGCTGAGCAGCTGAAACAGAAATACGAAAATATTCCTCTTTATCCAACCAAAAATAATAAAGTAAAACTTGCGGCCGGTTGGTTAATCGAAAAAGCCGGATGGAAAGGTGTCCGCGAAGCAGATGTTGGTGTGCATAAGAATCAGGCTTTGGTATTGGTTAATTATGGAAATGCAACGGGGCAAAAAATTTTTGATTTTTCTGAAAAAATAAAACAATCAGTGTTTACAAAATTCGGAGTTGAACTTGAAAGAGAGGTAAATTGTGTTTTATAGCGTATTAGGTCAGAAACTGAAACAAATCAGGATTTTCATTCAGGTATTCATAGATAAAACCATTTTCTTCCATTCGTTTAACCAATCCGTTAAAATCCTCTTTTTTCATTAATTCTATTCCAATGACAGCCGGACCTTTTTCGCGGTTTGTCTTTTTCGAATATTCAAAATGGGTAATGTCATCATCAGGCCCCAATACAATATCAACAAAAGTACGCAATGCTCCAGCTCTTTGCGGAAAACGAACAATAAAATAATGTTTTAATCCTTCATACAATAAGGAGCGCTCTTTGATTTCCTCGGTTCTGGTAATATCGTTGTTACTTCCGCTTACAATGCAGACTACATTTTTGCCCTTAATTTTGTCTTTGTAAAAATCGAGTGCTGCAATAGACAAGGCTCCTGCGGGTTCAATAACAATTGCATTCTGATTATAGAGCTCAAGTATTTTGGTGCAGATTCTACCCTCCGGAATAGGAATTAAATCGTCGATAACTTTTTTACAAACTTCATAGGTTAAATCTCCAACTTTTTGTACAGCGGCACCATCCACAAACTTGTCGATATTTTCCAGGGCCACAACTTTATTTGCTTCAAATGATTTTTTCATCGAAATGGCACCGGCAGGTTCTACTCCAATAATTTTAGTTTTCGGACTCACCTGTTTAAAATAGGCGCCAACTCCGGCAGCCAGACCACCTCCGCCAACTGGAATAAAAATATAGTCAATATGTTCTTTTGCATCCTGAAGCATCTCTATTCCAACTGTTGCCTGGCCTTCAATTATTTGCTTATCGTCGAATGGATGAATAAATGCCATACCTGTCTGTTTGCAATCTTGCACAGCAGCTTTGTTGGCATCGTCGTATGTGTCGCCTGTCAGAATAACTTCCACATGGTCCTTGCCAAACATTTGTACCTGGTTTATTTTCTGTTTAGGAGTAGTTGAAGGCATGTAAATTTTTCCTCTGATTCCCAGTTTTCTGCACGAATAAGCAACTCCCTGAGCGTGGTTTCCGGCACTTGCGCAGACCACTCCGTTTTTTAATTCTTCTTTCGATAAATGAGCTATTTTGTTAAATGCACCTCTGATTTTATAGGACCGAACCTGCTGTAAATCTTCTCTTTTAAGAAATACATTGGCCTGAAAAGTATCTGAAAGGTTAAGGTTTTTTTGTAGAGGGGTATGCAAAACAACATCCTTTAAATTGATATTTGCACGCATAATATCCTCTAACTGTGGAAAATATTTCTGAGAAGAATTCATTCTGAAATTTTTTGCAAAGATAATTAAACAAAGAGTTTGGTATTGTTTATATCTTATAAATTGCCGGTAAAAATAAAGAAAGAAAGATTAATGTATACTGGATAAAACAGAAATACTTCAACCAAATTGTTCCTCGGGTAACAAACTTAAATGAGCTGCAGGAATTTCTACTGAAGCGGCACTGTTAATTTGTTTAAAGCGGATGATAAATTTATTTTTTCCCTGTGCTTTAACAAGTTCCCCACGAAGTCCAATCATTGGGCCTTCAATCACTTCTACCAACTTTCCCGGGACAAAATTTTCGCTTGTAATGTTAACTTCAAAATCGAACTGTTTTAGCATTTGTTTTAGCGAATCAATTTGAGCTTCAGGAATAATTGCAGCTTTTCCTTCGAAACGAACATAACCCACTACATTATTGGTTTGCAGAACAGCATCATACTCTTTTCTGGTTATATTAACAAAACAATAGCCCGACATCAATGGTATTTCAACCCATTTTTTACGGTCTTTCCATTGTCTTAACCTTTTTTGCATAGGCAGGAAATTCTCAATATTCTTCAAAGTAAGTTCTGTATGAACCTTCTTTTCAGCCCTTGACCGGGTGTATACGACATGCCATTGTTTCTGGTTGTTAGATTTACTTTGCATTATTGTATATTTTTTTAGCAGGGAGTTGATACTGCTCATGCAAAACTAATATTTTTCATTTTATATTTTACATTTCATATCAAAACGGAATTTTTTATTTTTGCAGCATCATATCCTACTGATCTATGATTAAGTCATTTAAGAAACATCTAACAAAATTCGCATGGATTCTGTTTATATTATTTCTAATTTCATGTAAAACTGATGAGTTTAAATTTGATGAGATAACGATTAAAGAGGATTTCAGAATAAAACTTAAATCTCCGCTTTATACAGGAAAAGATAAAAAGGGTGATATACTCGAGTTTGCCGATTTTATTTATAATTGGAGTAAACCATTGGAAGTTGATACAACTTTGCCATATACCGTATTAGAATATGAGAACAGGACTCCGAGAATAATTCCCACAGATTTAATTTTTAATCGTTCAGATATAATTGACAGTCTTGCATTTCTGATAGATGGAGAATATGAACTTGAAGATGTTCAGCTTGTTTTTAATGTTGCCAATGCGAGCCCCTTTGATTTAAATACAGAGATTAGTTTTTTGATAAATGGCATTGCAGGACCTCCAATTTTACCAGCGGCATTTGAAGCTGCTGATTTTGCCCGGATCCCGATTGTGCCGGTTACGTCCATTGATACTGTGTTGCTGGATTCAGCTCAATGCGAAAGTTTTATGAAAAGTAAAAGATTAAAACTTACGGCATGGTATAACAGAAACGATTTTATAAACCAAAATGACACCCTTTCAGCACATTACCCCATCGATTATTCAATAGTATTAATTGGAATGGTTAAAGCAAAAAATGAATAAATTACAAGATCAACACATAAAAAAAAGGTTTGTATTTGTTATTCTAAGTTTGCTTTTAACAACCAGCGGATTTTCTCAAATTCCGGGTTCATTGTTTATGGTTTCCGATAATTTTTACTCCCAGATGTATAATCCTTCTTATATGAGATCAGATAAGGCAATTGAGATATCCGTATTAGGTTTGGGAGGATTTACATTTATGAATCAGGGAAGTTTTAAAATTTCTGATTTTATAACTACACCAGAAGGAAAACCCGTTATAGATCCAATAAATTTCTACAATAATATTCCGGAAAATAATTATTTCAGACAAAATTTGTCGGTGCCTATGGCATATGTGCATGTACCTACAAGAAAAGGAGCTATAAGTTTTTATTATAAAGAAAATGCAAGTTCTGTATTTAGGTTTAAAAATGAAGCTATTGAGTATCTTATTAATGGAAATCTGGAGCCTGAATATGCCGATTACAGTTCGGATAAGGTAAATCTGATTTCTGCTGGGTACAGAGAATTTGCAGTTGGATATGCCAAACATTATAATAAAAAACTGGATGTTGGAATACATGCAAAACTTTTGTTTGGGAGCGCGTTGGTAAAAGCACAGGATTGGAATTTTAAAGTAAAAACTGCTCCCGATGGCAGAATGATAAATTTTGATACTGATGGGGGTGGGAAACTTGCGGTGCCGGTGGAATACAGAATAAGGCCTGATAGTACCATACTTAGTTTTGACGGATACCAGGCATTTAGAAAATACATGACCACTTATAAGAATCCGGGATTGGCGGTTGATCTGGGACTGACTTATCAAATAAGTGATAAAGACAAAATTTCTGTAGCAATAAGGGATCTGGGTTTTATTTGGTTTAGAGATAAATCGATGACGATGTATGCAATTGGAAAATACGATTATATTGGATTTGATTTGATTAACGCAATCAGATGGCCTGAAGAACCTGGATATGTTGATCCGGTAAGATTAATAGATATTGTGAAAGATAGTATTCGTAGTGTTTGGCAACCAAAAGTTGTTGAAGAAGGTTTTGCATATGGATTAGGGCCAAAAACAATGATTCACTATCAACATGAATATTCTGAATTTCTTTCTTTAGGAATTACAAATCAATCTGTTATTCAAAATAACAACTTTCAAAATAGATTTACTTTAAGTGCATTACAAAAATGGTCTTACCTCTCAATTTTTGAAAGTATAAGTTTACACGATGTAAATAGTGTTTCAATAGGAGCCGGTCTTCAATATGAATTACAATTTGCACAGCTTTTTTTAGCAAGCGATAACCTGATTGCTTTTTATCATCCGGCAAACAACAAAACATTCTCGGTAACAGCGGGTATTTGTGTTTTGTTAAATAACAAAAGAGAAAAAGAAAGTAAAAAACAGAAAGGCGGAGCAAGAAAACGAAACGGAAAATTCTCTCCTCACTTGCCGTTTTACGAAAATATGCCTGACTTAAAAAAGAAATAGAAAACTATTTTCCAGAGGTTTTATTAAAATGAATAAACCATAGTAACACCGGTCTGCCGATTAGATTTCCAAGGGAAAATATCAAAATTTTTTATGTGCTCATTATCCCATTTATACTGGTGAGTTAAATAAACCAGTTCGGTTGATAGCATTCCAAATCCTGCACCTGCCAATACATCCGATATCCAGTGTGCATCTTTAGCAACTCTCATCATTCCAACTGTGGTAGCGCAGGCATATGCTCCGATGCTGTACCAAATACTTCTTTCTCCATATTCTTTGTGCATAAAATGGGCCGTGGCAAATGCAACTGATGTGTGCCCTGATGGGAAAGACCGCATTCCTCCATTTGGCCGTTCAGAGTTCACCAAAGATTTTAAACGAGAGACAACAAAATCGTTTAAAAGAAAACTTTTTAGCAAGAGGGCTGTTCGGTTTCCAAAATTGTTTTTGCCCTTTACCCCAACTGCATTTAAGCCATATACAGCGACAATTGGAGCATACTGGATATAGTCGTCTAAATGACCGGAGTAAGAAAAATGTCCTCTAACCCAATCCTGAAAATTTTCGTTGGCATTGGGTGAAAAGTAAAGTGCTGTTCCGGTGGCAATTAACAGGGTAGGGGCAATATATGGTTTAATTCCCCTTTTCTTGTCTTTGTACCTAAAATTAATCCGATGCAGAGAATCGTTATGAATTGCATAATATGAACTAAATGTTTTTACAGAAGAATTGAATTCAACCCTGTTAAATTTAACTGTACCTGTATTAAACGAATTTTTCGCACTCGGTTTTTTTGAAGCAAACAAAACCTGACTAACAAAAATGAGAAGAAGAAATGATAATGTTGCTCTGAAATTCATCGAATTCAAAAATAGAATAATGTATCGAATCCTGTTCTCATTTTTTTAATTATTCCAAATTTATTGGATAGTTATGTTCAAGCTGCTAATTTAGGCACAAAATAAATTTACATTGAAACAAAGGAAATCAGGAGCTGAACAAATTCCGGTTTATAGTTTGCACAATTTTAGCTCAGCCGGAAAAATGACAAAACAATTTGAAGTGGAGGTTTTCGATGCTAATCGTCATTTCCGTGTTAAATACCCGCATCGGCATGATTTTTTTGAAATACTTTATTTGTCAAAAGGTTCAGGTTTTCACATAATCGATGGCAATAAATATGATATTAAACCGCCTTGCGTATTTTTTATGTCGCCGGGGCAAGCGCATAAAATTGAGTTTTCAAATGATATAGAAGGCTATATTTATATTTTTACAGCTGAGTTTTACTTAATTAATCATTCAAACCAAAACCGTTTAATCGAATTTCCTTTCTTTTTCACTATTCGTCAGGATAACAAACCATTACAGTTTGAATCTGGTGATGATGTATTTTTTATTGAAAGCCTCTTTAAAAAGGGTATTATTGAAAAAGCAAAAGGAGAAAATTTTTCAATTGACTTGCTTCGATCTGTTTTGGATTTGATTCTTACTTCATGTGCAGTACTGTACAAATCAGAAGACAATCAGTTATCAAAAGGCAGGGGACATATAGTGGTTAAAAAGTTTTTTCAGTTGGTAGAAGAAAATTATACTAACAATTTATCGGTAAATGAATATGCTGATAAATTGGCAATAACTCCTAACCACCTTACCCAGACCGTAAATCAGCTAACCGGCAAAACTTCTTCTCAAATTATCAAATCGAAACAATTGCTGGAAATAAAACGTTTATTGGTGCATACTAATTTAAGTGTTACAGAAATAGCTCATAAATTAAATTTTACTGACCAGTCGTATTTTACAAAATTTTTCAAACGTGAAACAGGCATCTCACCCCTGCATTATAGAAATAAGCAGATGTGATAATCTATAAAATAAACACTTTTATGGAAATGCTAAATTGTTGTAAATTAGATTAATTATTCATTTGTTTAACTGAATAAGAAATGATAATCCATGAATAATACCTAAAAATCGTGTATTTTTACTCGTCATTCTAAGTTTAATTTTATTGCTTTGCATTCAGCAACAAAAGAGTTTAAAAAAGATAAAATTCATTAATCATTAAAATCATAAAAAATGGCAAATTATTTTAACACACTTCCATTACGTCTTCAGTTGGAGCAATTGGGAAAATGTGACTTTATGGAAGAGTCGGAATTTTCTGATGGAGTAAAAAAACTATTAGGTAAAAAAATCGTTGTATTGGGTTGTGGTGCTCAGGGACTGGCTCAGGGATTAAATATGCGGGACAGTGGATTGGATATTTCTTATGCAATTCGTCAGGTGGAAATTGATGAAAAACAAATCTCATATCAAAATGCTGTAGAGAATAAATTTGAAGTGGGGACTTTTGAAGAAATGATACCAAAGGCTGATTTGGTATTAAACCTTACACCCGACAAATATCACACACCGGTTGTAAATGCTGCTGTACCTTTGATGAAAAAGGGTGCTTGCCTTTCCTACTCTCACGGATTTAATATTGTAGAAGAAGGAATGCAAATTCGTCCGGATATTACCGTGATTATGGTAGCACCAAAATCGCCGGCATCAGAAGTACGTGCTGAGTTTTTACGTGGATTTGGTGTACCAACATTAATCGCTGTTCACCGCGAAAACGATCCTAATGGCGATGGATTGGAAATAGCAAAAGCTTATTGCGTTGGCACAGGAGGACATAAAGCAGGAGTATTACATTCATCTTTTGTGGCTGAAGTAAAATCTGATTTAATGGGTGAACAAACCATTCTTTGTGGTGTATTACAATCGGCATCTATTCTTTGTTTTAACAAGATGATTGAAAAAGGAATCGACGCAGGTTATGCATCTAAATTTGTACAATATGGTTGGGAGGTACAAACCGAGGCTTTAAAATTAGGAGGAATTACCCACATGATGGATCGTCTTTCGAATCCTGCTAAAATTGAAGCATATAAACTTTCAGAAGAGTTAAAATCAATTTGGCGTCCTCTTTTTGAAAAACATATGGATGACATTATGGATGGCACGTTCTCATCGACTATGATGAAAGACTGGGCGAACGGTGATAAAAATCTTCTGGAATGGAGAGCAAGAACAGGTGAAACTGCATTCGAAAAAACACCCGCAGGAGATGTTGAAATCAGTGAACAGGAATATTTTGACAATGGAACATTAATGGTTGCCTTTGTAAAAGCAGGTGTTGAATTGGCTTTCGATGTAATGGGTGAAGCCGGAATTAAGGCAGAATCTGCATATTATGAGTCGTTGCACGAAACTCCACTGATTGCCAACACTATAGCTCGTAAAAAATTGTATGAAATGAACCGTGTGATTTCAGACACCGCGGAATATGGATGTTATTTATTTGACCATGCCTGTCAACCATTGTTGGCTGATTTTATGAGCAAAATTGATGTTGATGTAATTGGAAAAAACTTTAACGAGGGTAAAGACGGTCATGTCGATAACAAAGAGTTAATCGAAATTAACGACGAAATTCGTTACAGTGATGTTGAAATTATAGGTGCTGAATTGCGTGAAGCTATGGAAGCAATGGAAGCGATTATATAATTAAGACTTTTATCAAATCAGTAATATTTCAAAAATGGCTCTGTCTTTTGGCAGGGCCTTTTTTTTGAAAGGGATGTCATCTTTCTATTAAGCTGTTTAAAAAGATGACATCCTTTTTTCTTTTTAGGTAAGTTATTTCTTATTCAAATTTAGATAGATGACAACAGATAGCCCCTTACTCCAAAATAATAGCTTCCCGTTCATCATGCATTACATCATGATAATTGAAAAACTCATCGTAACCACCGTACAATTCCAAAACATTATTGCGCTGCAAATTGGTAGGTTTTTGCTTTTCAACAATTGCTTTAAATGAGCTGTAAATATACTCTCTAAAATTATATATTACCATATGTTTCTCTGGATTATAATGAACATAAAATAAAGCGTATTCAAGATATTCTTCAGAGGTAATTTCTAATCTTTTAAAACTTCTGTCAAACAAATTTCCTTTCCTCTTTTCTTGTTTATTTATAGCCATTGAATAGCTAATAAACAAACTCCGAAACTGGTTTGAAACAAATTTACCTATTTGTGCCTCATCGTTTAAGGTTTTAATCTCGGGGATGTCATCATTTTGGAGAGAGGACATCCCTTTCTTTTTAAAAGTAATTTCGTCTTTAACCCTAATAATCAGGTGAAAATGATTTGGGATTAAACAATACGCCCAAATATCAATATAATCAATTAAAAATTCTTGAATTAATTTAAGGAAATAAGGATAATTTCGAGTTTGGTAAAAAATCTTTTCTCGATTTATTCCACGGTTAAAAATGTGATAAAAGTGACCACCAAGTAAAGGAGTTACGGTTTTTATTGAAGGCATTTCATAAAAGTAGTGAAAATAAATATATAAGGATGTCATCTAACTAATAAGAAGAATTGATAGATGACATCCTTTGGTTATCTACCGGAACAGATTCAGTAATACGAGTTTATTTTATTCAAGTTTATCACCAATTTTCTCCGGTACACTATTAACGATATTCCTGATTTCAATTGGTTTAAGATTTACCTTTCCCGAAACCAGTTCCGGCCTGTTATAATTAGCCTGCAATAAATCGTTTATTTCAGGATCCTCTTGCGGTAATAAAAAAGGATTAGATGAATTCCCGTTGTCATCGATATATGAAATATAAGGACGGGTTAGAACACCATCGGTTCTTTTACTTGAAAAAACAAGCCATTTACTGTTAGTCGACCACTGTGAGTGGCTTTCAGCAAATTCGCTGTTTAATTCCATTTTTTTGTATTCTTTCGTTTCCAAATTGATGATGTGCAAATCGCTGTTTTGGTGAAAAATGGTAAAGTATCCATAATCCGACATAGAACAAACCATGTACTTTCCATTGGGAGAAGCGACAGGCATTGATATACTTTTACCAATCGATTCTGCATTTAAAACCATTTCGGCTTTTCCCCATGTTTCTGATTCTGTATCGAAAGGAATTCGCATCAGACTGTAACGTTGATGAAGCAAACTTTCATCATCACCTTTTTCAGCTTCAGGTGCACTGATAAAGTACAGGAATTTGCCATCCACGGACCATTCAGGCATACTTTCACGTCTTTCAGTTGCCAGTTCCGGAGTGGTTAATACTGTGGTTGTTTCTGTATTGTAAACAAAAAGACCGGAAGCTTTATCTGCCACATCAACAGGTTTGTTTATCCTTGTTGTCAGGTGCGGACTAATTTTTCCTGTTGAAAATGCAATATGTTTTCCGTTAGGATGCCATGCCGGATAAATCCCTGCCGACATATTATTTTCAGATTTTGTATTGGTGAATGTCAGTTCTCCATTCTTCCAAATTAATGTTCCCGGATGAATGATCCGGAAATGAATCGCCATAGTATTTGGATTGTTGCCTGAAAAAGTGTGGCAATTCATACAGCCATTATCTGTACTGTTATTTTCAATGATGGGTGTTTCATTGAAGTTTGTTAGATTACGCTGGTAAATTCCCATTTTATGCCATTTCAAATAGGTGGCATGTACCAAACGATAAACCAAATACGGATCAATAGTATCTTTTGAAACATGGTGACTTATATCCTGATATTTTATCCATTCACCCTTTTCCTTTGCCCAAATCTTAATGCTGATATTTTTATCTGAATTTTCAGCAAGCAAACGTCTCCACTTTTTTATAGGAATTTTAATTTTTGGAGAACTTTGTTGAATGATAATTGAACCATCCGATTGACCCGTAATCTCAATATTAAATTTGGAACCTGGTTCTTTAATAATAAAATTCAGTGGTGCGATATTGGCCGGAAGTGTATGATTATAATATTCCGGAAAAATTTTTGGTATTTTGTTCCTGTTTCCTGCATCTTTTACATTTTCATTACATGATGTTGAAAAAATTATAATCAGAAGCAACACAATTAAATTTGCAGATCCTGTTTTCATCCACTCACTTTTATATTTCCGGATAATCCTCTTCATCGCTTATAATTTCGGTTTCCAATACATTCGGATATACAAATTTTAAAAAGTACAAATAACTCTTTCCATAATCGGCATAAAGATTATTTCGTGCCATTCTTGTTTGGCCTTTGTATTTTTCCAATTCGTTCATAAAAGCCTTAAAACGTTGTTGTGTTTCATTGCTAATATTGGTTTCTACAGGAAGATCTTTGCCTGTTCGTTGCGTATATATGAGCAAAGCTTCTTCGTAAATGGCAGGAACTTTTTCAAAATACAAATCTACCTGTTTGTATTTTTCAACAAATTCATCTAATCGGGCAGTAGTTAAGTAGAATAACATTAATGATTCGTAAGCCGGTTTATTTTGATTATTGGCTTCAAGTAATTCAATAAATCTGCCTTCAATGGAACGGTTTAATTCTTTTTCTTTTGGAATAAAACCTCTTTTTTCCATTAATTCTGTATTAGAAGAAACGAGAGATGTATCTAAAATATAAGGCATAAATTCATGAACAAATTTTTTGTCGAGTAATCCTTTATCGAGAGTGTTTAGCATTCTTTCAGCAGCTTTATACTCACCTAAAATCAAATGGATTTTAACCAGGTTTTGCATGGCCCTGATACTGTATGGATAAAATACAAGTGCTTCGTAAGCCCAGTGCCTGGCCTCGCTGATAAATCCAAGTTCATAGTAATACTCACTTGAAACAAAAGAAAGTTCGGTTGCAAAATCTATGTCGGGATGCAAGGATTCCGAACCTTTGATTTGCATAAACGAGAAAAATTCATCGCTCAGTTTATTGTTCTTTATTAAAGCAAGGTTATAATTTACATTTGCAGCAAAATTGTATTCTCTTGTTGTAGCAGCATTTTTCTCAGTGTTTTTTATATCTTCTTTAAAACTATAATAATCGGCTTTGATCACTTTTTTTACTTCAGAATCATATGTTTTTTGATGTGCCAAAAATCCAGTTGCAGAAACAATTAAAACTGATGTTACTATACCGGCATTTAACAATTTTGGATTATTTAGCTTTATTTTTTTCGTAATGATTAAATGAAGCCTGACCATTACCAGAATTAACGGTACAGATAAAATGAAAGCCACAAAAACAGGAGAAGGATAATATCTCATGAACCAGGCTTTGGTTGAATAGAAATATAGGTATTGGTGTTTTAAAGAGACAGGAAATAAATATTCTGAGACCAACCAGGGAAATCCTGCTACAAACAGAATAACCGTAATTATATAGAAAATTCCCATCCGTTTTTTACCCGGAATTGAAATAAAAAGTGCAGAAAGTGAGTAGAAACTAAAATAACCACTTCCCGCAAAACCATAAATAAATACACCTCCCGAAATAAAAAGTAAAATGCTGCTATAAAATCCTTTGCCAGACTTACTAACCAAAACCAGAAACAAAAGTGATATACCAAAAGAAACAATAGCAGACAATGGAAAATTGTAGTTGTTTAGTAAGGATATGGACAGAATTGCTGGAATTGAAGACCAGATAAAATTAAAGTTGCTTTTGCATACAGAATCAAATAATAATGTTGAAAACCAGGCAATTATAATGAACAGACACAAAACACACACGGTCCCAAAAACCTTATAATAGAAAGATTGTGCAATAAAATTGGCAACAAGTTCTGATGGTCCGCCCGGATAATTCAGGTATTGTTTGTAAAATATTTGACTTGTTAAAAAAGGTGGTTGGGAGTGATGGAAAATTAATTCAGGCTGAATGATAAAAAAAATATATGAAAAGACCAGAACAAGAGGTAAAGCAATAATTAATCCAATAATATTTCCTGAAAATGATTTATTCATATTTAAGTTCAAACCTGGCGATTGAATCAGCCAAATTTAGAAAAAAGAATTGGTTGGCATCGGTAGTTTGTTCCAAATAATATTTTTGGTATTTATTATAAATTCGCAAGCAGCCTGATTCTCTTATGCTGACAAAAAATTCTGATTCCTGAGCATTAAAATCCCGATAGGCAAAAAAAACCTGCCCTGAAATTTCAGAACAGGCTTGATTTATTGAATTTTAGTTAATTACTGCTAGTCCATAGCATCCAGAAATGCATCACGTTCACGGAGGAATTCAGATAATCGTTCAAATGGGTCGCGGGTTAATGCAACTCTTCCCGAACGTATAAATTGTAATACCTTAAATTTATTAAGCGCTTCAAAAAGAGCCTGTGTTTCATCTTTATGTCCGGTTTTTTCAATAACCACATATTCACGGGTTATTTCCAAAATTCTTGCGCCGGCATTACGCACAATCTTTTCAATTGCATCATTATCATAAAGTGCTTCCGTCGGAACTTTGTAAAGTGCAATTTCCTGATAAATCATTTCATCGTTGGTATGATAAAATGCTTTTAGAACATCGATTTGTTTTTCAATCTGGCTTACAATCTTTATCGTTTGTTCTTCAGTTGTATGAACCACAATTGTAAACTTAAAAACACCGGGTATTGCTGATTCCGAAACTGTTAAACTTTCAATATTCACTTTTCTACGCGTAAATACAATTGTAATCCTGGTTAATAAACCAATATGGTTTTCGGTAAAAACTGTTATGTTGAATTCTTGCTTCATTTTTTTTACTTTAAACTTTAAACATTGAACTTCCAACTAAATTAAGGTTCCAGAATTACATCAGAAACAGATGCTCCGGTAGGTACCATGGGGAATACATTGTCTTCTTTTTCAACCACAATCTCAAGCAAATATGGTCCGTGATGATTTATCATTTTACTAACTCCTTTTTCAAGGTCTTCACGAACTTCAACCCTGTGCCCATCTATGCCAAATCCTTTTGCAATAGTAATAAAATCAGGATTTTGTAGCTCAGTAAAAGAATATCTTTTATCAAAAAAGAGCTGTTGCCACTGTCTTACCATACCAAGGAAATTGTTATTTAAAACCACAATTTTTACAGGAAGTTTATTTTGTGCAATCGTGCCCAGTTCCTGGATGGTCATTTGAAAACCACCATCTCCGATAACCACAATAACGGTTCTGTCCGGTGCGCCAATTTGGGCTCCCAGACTTGCCGGCAATCCAAATCCCATAGTTCCCAAACCACCTGAAGTTACGTTACTTTTAGATCTTCTGAATTTAAAATAGCGGGATGCTACCATTTGGTGCTGGCCCACATCGCTAACCAAAATAGCTTCATGATTTGTTTTGTCACCGGCAATCCGAATTACTTCGCCCATCGTTAATCCTGGTTTCTTTGGGAATAATTCTTTTTTGATAATCTTGTCATTTTCAATTTTATCGCATTTTTTGAATTCATTAACCCAGGCTTTGTGTGAATTATCTTTTACGTTATCAATTAACATACGCAGCGATTTTTTTGCATTCCCCAAAACCGCAACATCTGCAAATTTAATTTTGTTAATCTCCGCAGGATCTATTTCTAAATGAACAATTTTTGCTTGTTTTGCATATTCACTCACTTTTCCTGTTACCCGGTCATCGAAACGCATACCAACCGCAATAATTAAATCAGCCTGGTTGGTAAGCAAATTAGGACCATAATTTCCATGCATACCCAGCATACCGACATTTAATTCATGATCGCTTGGTAGAGCTGAAAGCCCTAACAAAGTCCAGGCTGCAGGAATACCGGTCTTTTCTATAAACTCTTTCAATTCATTTTCTGCATTTCCTATTATCACACCCTGACCAAATAAAAGCAGCGGCTTTTTCGAAGTGTTAATCAAATCTGCTGCTTCTTTCACCTTAAAGGGATCCACAGGAAATTCAGGAACATAACTCCTGATTTTTTTACATTTTTCGTACTTAAATTCAAGTTCACCAAATTGTGCATCTTTGGTAATATCAATTAATACAGGTCCGGGTCTTCCCGATTGCGCAATGTAAAATGCCTGTGCAATTACTTCCGGAATTTCCTCAGGAACAGTTATCTGATAATTCCATTTTGTAACCGGCATAGATATACCAACTACATCTGATTCCTGAAAAGCATCTGTTCCTAAAAGTGGAGACGCTACCTGTCCGGTAATGCACACCAGGGGTGTTGAGTCAATCATGGCATCGGCAATTCCAGTAATCAGGTTAGTAGCCCCAGGCCCCGAGGTAGCAAAACATACACCTGCTTTTCCTGTTACCCGTGCATAACCTTCTGCAGCATGCACCGCGCCTTGTTCGTGACGGGTGAGGATGTGAGAGACGTGTTTGTCGAAATCGTATAAAGCATCATAAATTGGCATGATAGCCCCTCCGGGATATCCAAAAATGGTGTCAACTCCCTCTTCCAGCAACGAAAGAATTACTGCCTGAGAACCTGTAACTTTTTTTGTTGTCATTTTTATTTCGATTTTATCTATTCTTCAATTTGATTATTTCTGTACTGTTTGAAATTTAATTTAATCGATCAACCTGATTGCTCCCCGATCAGCTGATGAAACCAAACTGGCATAAGCTTTTAAAGCTTTTGAAATATTTCTTTTTCTGGAAACTGGGGTAAATGCATTTTTACCTTTGGCTTCCTCTTCTTTTCTTCGCTTTGCCATTTCTTCTTCAGAAATCATCAAGTTTATTGAACGTTTTGTTATATCAATTTCAATTTTGTCATTATTTCTAATCAGTGCAATTGCTCCCCCTCCGGCAGCTTCGGGAGAAACGTGACCGATAGAAAGACCTGAGGTCCCACCGGAGAATCTTCCGTCTGTAATCAAAGCACAATCTTTATCTAACTGCATCGATTTAAGATAAGATGTTGGGTACAACATTTCCTGCATTCCGGGTCCGCCTTTTGGGCCCTCATAACGGATAACGATTACATCCCCTTTTTGTACTTCGGTACCCAAAATTCCATTAACCGCATCATCCTGCGAATCAAAAACTTTTGCTGTACCTGTAAACCGAAAAATTGATTCATCAACTCCGGCGGTTTTTACAATGCAGCCGTTTTCTGCTATATTTCCATAAAGAACAGCCAGACCGCCATCTTTGTTGTAGGCATTTTCCAAATCTCTTATACATCCATTTTCTCTGTCTGTATCCAGTTCTTTGTAATAACTTTCCTGAGAGCCTAATACAAGGTTTCTCCCACCACCCGGGGCCGATTTATATTTTCTTATGGCTTCTTCAGAAACTGAATCCTGCATAACATCAAAATCTGCCATGGCTTGTTTTAAGGTAAGCCCGTCAATCCGGCTAACATTGGTTTCAAGTAATCCGCCTCTGTCTAATTCGGCAAGAATGCCTAAAATTCCACCTGCACGGTTAACATCCTGTACATGGTAGTGAGAACTTGGGGCCACTTTACACAAGTTTGGAGTTATTCGTGAGAGTTTATCAATATCTTCCATGGTAAAATCCACACCTGCCTCATGGGCAATTGCCAAAAGGTGTAATACTGTATTTGTTGAGCCTCCCATGGCAATATCCAGTTTCATTGCGTTTAAGAATGAATCCCGACTGGCAATGCTTCGTGGAAGTACCTTGTCGTTTCCTTCAAAATAATAAGTTTTTGTGGCATCTACTATTTTCTCTACTGCCTCTTCAAAAAGTTTTTTACGATTTGCATGGGTGGCAACTATTGTTCCGTTTCCGGGGAGTGCCATTCCAATGGCTTCGGCCAAACAATTCATCGAGTTTGCCGTAAACATTCCGGAACATGAACCACAGGTCGGGCAGGCATTTTGTTCTACCTGTGCCAGATAAGAATCACTGACAGAATCGTCAGCAGCCAGAACCATTGCATCAACAAGATCCAGTGATTTATCATCTACTTCACCTGCCTCCATTGGGCCTCCTGAAACAAAAACTGCAGGAATATTCAAACGCATTGCAGCCATTAACATACCGGGTGTAATTTTGTCACAGTTTGATATGCACACCATTGCATCAACTTTATGACCATTACACATATACTCTACGCTGTCGGCAATTACATCACGTGATGGAAGTGAATACAACATTCCATCGTGTCCCATCGCAATTCCGTCATCAATGGCTATGGTGTTAAACTCAGCTGCAAAAAATCCATGATTTTCAATCAAACCCTTAATGTATTGTCCAATATCATGCAAATGAGCGTGCCCGGGTACAAACTGGGTGAATGAATTAACTATTGCAATTACAGGTTTTCCAAAATGTTCCTCTTTCATCCCATTGGCCCGCCATAAACTTCTTGCACCGGCCATTCTACGGCCCTGAGTTGTTGTATTACTTCTTAATGGTATCTGCATTTTCTGTCTGATTTTTTTACTTCTTATTATTAAAAAAGCCTTCCCCGTTTTCGGAAAAGGCTTGTAAATATTTTTAACCTACATTAATAAACTAGCCCTTCCCTGAGTATTCAAGAATGACAACCACGAGGACTAGAATATATGTAGAAACTAATTTCATTAAACTTGATTATTTAAGGGCAAATGTAAAAAAAGTATTCAAAAAGCAAAACGAATTGAAATGAAAATGTTGTTTTTAGCATTAATAATAAAGTTGATAAAGTATTTTATTTATGAATTAACGTTGAAAGAGGCATAAATATAAAATTCTATTAATGAATATTTGTATGGATTATAAACCTAAAACATCAGAAATTTCGGCCATTGATTTTAAAGACAAGGCTGCAAACTCGTTTAACGGAATTCCAATTTTTTCACATTCAAGAATGTTTTCTCTTTTTACTGATGCTGCAAAGGCTTTTTGTTTCATTCTTTTTGTTACCGATTTTGGTTTTACAGAGGCTATTTTTTTGTCGGGATACACCAAAGTTGTAGCAGTTATTAATCCTGTTATTGTTTCTCCTGCAGCCAATGCATGCTGAAATTGAGTTGACCTTTCTTTTCCGGTGGCTACTTCGTTGTGCATAACAATGGCATCCAACATTTCTTCTGTGATTTTACCTTTTAAAATCTTTTCAGCATAAGGTCCATGTGTATAAGGATCAGCATTGGTAATTTCAACATCTATGTCATGTAATAAACCAGCAAGACCATATTCTTCTTCGTTTGTTCCCAGTTTTTGAGCAATACCTCTCATTACTGCCTCCGAGGCAAAACAGTGTTTAAGCATATTTTCAGAAGATATACTTTCTTTTAATAATGCTATAGCTTCTTCTCTTGATATCATTTACTATCTGATTATTATTGATTTTTTATGACCTTAAAATTATAATTAATTTTGTCATTTTTGAATCCGTTGAAAGATGTTAGAAAAAGATAATATGCTTGAAATCGAACGTAAATTTTTAGTAAATGATGAATGGAAACCTTCAGGGAAAGGGAAAGCTATAAAACAGGGCTATCTTTCTGTGGATCCTGAAAGAGTAGTTCGGGTAAGAATTGCTGATAATGAGGCGTTTTTAACTGTGAAAGGAAAATCAGCAGGGATTGTAAGAACAGAATTAGAATATAAAATTCCACAACAGGATGCAGAAATTTTGTTGACAATGTGTCTTGATTTTCCGGTCAGCAAAAAACGATATACGGAAAAAATTGGTAATAAAACCTGGGAAATTGATGTCTTTGAAGGCGATAACAAAGGACTGGTTTTAGCCGAGATAGAACTAAAAAATGAAAACGAAGAATTTCAAATTCCTGATTGGGCGTTTAAGGAGGTAAGTTACGATAAACGTTTCTTTAACTCATGGCTTTCAAAAAATCCTTTTTTAAATTGGGAGTCGGAATCTTAAATAGCTGTTATCAACAGTCAGATGATTAAAATTATTCCGGCTTTCAAAATAACATTAATTGTATTTTTGCGTTTTTTGGAACTAAAAGCTAAAACAATTAACATATGCAATTTGAAAAAATGAAGTTTCTATTGCTCATTCTGACGGGCTTATTATTTTCATTTCAGACTGCGGCTCAAATCCCGGAATCGGAAGAGGAAGAATCCCTTGATTTGGGAATTGATATTCTTAAAAGATATTTCTATGGAAATAACAATTGGTATATAACCAAACCAACTGTTGCAAAAGATGTGAAGGGCCTGATTAACTTTATAGAGGATGAACCCATCGATTCTATTATTAATAATGTTTACAAAACATTTTCTCAAAACCAGACTTATGTTTTTCGTTTACCGGAAGATGTTGAGGATAGTTTACTGGTTCCCGGATATGTGTCCAACGAAATGGTGAATGAAAGAATTGAACAGATTGGAAAAGATTTGGAAAACAACTTTGATCCCGATAAAATACAAATACCGGTACAGATTTTCAACAGGACAGAGGAAAATGTTGATTTGGTTGCTCCGGGAAATGGCATGCTACTATTTTTAAACGGAACTTATAATATGCCGGTAGACCTTGAAATTCCGGACGTTATACCAGATTCTGTCCTAAATTCTCCGGTAGCTTTTCAGCAATTGGTCAGGATTGATAGTATCAGAAATGTATATGTCGAACAAAAAAGGCTTCAGTATAACGACTCGATAATAATGGCTTATAACGATTCTGTTAAACATGATTTTTTACAACAGGAACTGAACAAAGAATACAGGTACAGGGTAAAACGGTTTACGGATTCTGTTAAGGTGAATAACTTTAATGTACTGAGGGAATACAATGAGCAGGTGGTAAATGCTGTAAATGATTCTATTTCTGCTGTTTTGGGAAGTCTTGCGGATTATGCAGATTTTATAGATTCCACAAGAGTCTGGATGTACAATCTTTCAGGTAATTCGTCAAATATCAGGCTAAAAAGCGGTGATGAGAATTTTGCTCGTTTTTGGCTGAAGAATGTACAAAACGATTCACTGAGTGTACTTGTAAGAAGTGTAGGAAAAAGAGGGATGTATATGCTTATCGAT
>ENA-ORCQ01000105-ORCQ01000105.1-marine-metagenome-genome-assembly--contig:-NODE-105-length-56171-cov-6.636289_pt1 | contig 56171 bp, 55 predicted proteins | sample MGYA00237780_ERZ508510 | MGnify/ENA primary metagenome ERZ508510 (study PRJEB26181, sample SAMN06268981) | marine metagenome | isolation source: Tt an E2 anaerobic enrichment on eucalyptus from sediment...
GATAAATCCAGTATCGACATGCTGAATTGATTTTGATTAAAGTTGATAATTATCCGATTGTCTCTCACACCTGCTCCCGGCCCGGCAGCCTCTTCCAACCCAAAAGGAAGTTGAACAGGTATTATCTCTCTTTTTTGTATTTCTTTTTGAATGATTTCATCGTCGGCGCAGTACACAAAATAGTCTGAAGCGGTTTGGTTTTGAAGAATACGGAATTTTGAATCGATGTAGTTTTGCATCTCATAAGCATAGCGATCAAGATGATCGGGCGTTATATTCATGAGTACTGCAACATCGGCTTTAAACTCGTACATCCCATCCAGCTGAAAGCTACTCAGCTCGATTACATACACATCAAAATCCTCTTCGGCCACCTGCCAGGCATAACTTTTGCCCACATTACCTGCCAGCCCCACATTTAATCCTGCATTTTTTAAAATATGATAAGTTAAAAGCGTGGTGGTTGTTTTTCCGTTACTACCGGTTATACAAATGGTTTTAGCATTAGAAAAACGTCCGCCAAACTCTATCTCCGATAAAACCGGAGTCCCCTGCGCTTTTAGCTTTTTTACCAGGGGCGCCGTTTCAGGTATTCCCGGACTTTTTACCACCAGGCTTGCTGCCAAAATTTTTTCTTCTGAATGGCAACCGGCTTCAAAAGCGATATTATATGCAGAAAGAATATTCCGGTATTTTTCTTTTATGGTGCCAAGATCAGATACGATCACCTCGCACCCCTGTTTTTGCGCAAGAATGGCTGCTCCCACTCCGCTTTCACCAGCTCCTAATATGGCTACCAATTCTTTCAACCTATCTTATTTTTAATGTTGCTATTGTTACTACTGCCAGAATAATTCCGACAATCCAAAAGCGTGTTACAATTTTTGGTTCAGGAAAACCCTTTTTCTGAAAATGATGGTGAATGGGACTCATTAAAAACACCCTGCGTCCTTCGCCATGCTTTCTTTTGGTGTATTTAAACCAGCTCACCTGAATGACCACTGAAAGGTTTTCGATGAGGAAAATCCCACACAACAGGGGAATTAAAATCTCTTTACGGATAATTACCGCAAACACAGCTAAAATACCTCCCAAAGCCAAACTTCCGGTGTCGCCCATAAATACTTGTGCCGGAAAAGAATTATACCATAAAAACCCTACTGTTGCCCCAATAAATGCAGCAATAAAAACAGTTAATTCACCACTATTCGGGATGTACATGATATTCAGGTAATCAGCGTATATAATATTACCGCTTACATAAGCAAGAATACCAAGTGTAGCACCACTAATGGCTGAGGTACCGGTAGCCAGCCCATCAATACCATCGGTTAAGTTTGCTGCATTTGAAACAGCCGTTATAATTAAGATGATTGCAATGGCATAAACCAGCCATTTTAACCAGCTTGCAGCATCGCCGGCAAAAGCCACCAACCTGGCATAATCAAATTCATTCTTTTTAATAAAAGGGATGGTTGTTTTTGTCGACTTTACATCTTCGGTTACAAATTGGGTCACGGTTTCTCCGGTAACCGGGTCCTGTACCTCAACAGTCATATTTTTACCATTTTCATCGCGCACATGTTCGCGAACTTTTACATCATCGCTAATAAAAAGCGTGGCAGCCACAAAAAGACCTAAACTAACTTGTCCCAACACTTTAAATCTCCCGGCCAATCCTTTTTTATTCTTTCTAAAAACTTTAATGTAATCGTCGATAAAGCCAATAAGTCCTAAAAAGGCGGTGGTTATCAGCATTAAAAGGATATACACATTATCGAGCCGGGCAAAAAGCAAGGTGGGAATTATTATAGCCATCAGGATAATTATTCCGCCCATTGTTGGAGTACCCTGTTTTTGCATTTGTCCTTCGAGGCCCAGGTCACGAATTTCATCTCCAATCTGCCTGCGCTGTAAAATGCGAATCAATTTTTTCCCAAAAACAGTAGTTATCAGCAGCGAGAGAATAATTGCTGCTGCCGAACGAAATGAAATACCCGGTAACATCCCAATTCCGGGAATATCGTGTTCTGCCAATATTTCGTATAGCCAATAAAACATATCTTGCTTTTAATTTTGTATTCCAAAACAGTTTTTCACTTCCTCTCTGTCGTCAAAATGATGTTTCACACCATTCACCTCCTGGTAATCTTCGTGCCCTTTTCCGGCAATCAGGATAATGTCGCCCGGCTGCGCAAGCATCACCGCAGTTTTTATCGCATCGCGACGGCTAACTATTGAAACCACCTTGTTTTTATATTGTGCCTCAACTCCTGCTTCCATGTCTTTAATAATTGCTTCAGGGTCTTCGGTACGCGGATTATCAGAGGTTAAAATCACCTTATCGCTAGCCAGCAAAGCTTCCCTGGCCATTTCCGGCCGCTTTGTTTTATCGCGGTCGCCACCGGCGCCAACTACTGTTATCACCTGCTCGTTTCGGGTTCTGATTTCGCTAATAGCCAGCAACACATTTTTTAAAGCATCCGGGGTGTGTGCGTAATCAACAATGGCATATTTTCCGTCGTTGCTCCTAATGGTTTCAAAGCGTCCCTGTACCGATTTCAGGTTACTTATTGCCGTTAACACCTCATTTTTATCCTGGCCCAGCTCAACGGCAGTTGCATAAACAGCAAGCAAATTCGAGGCGTTAAACAAGCCAACAAAACGGGTCCATATTTCCTGCTCATCCATTTTTAATAGCATCCCATCAAAATGACTTTCAATAACCTTGCAGCGGTAGTCGGCCATGGTCCTATTCGAGTAGCTAAGTTTTCGGGCTGCTGTATTCTGAAGCATTACCATTCCATTTTTATCATCGGCATTGGTAAGGGCAAAAGCGCTTGACGGCAGCTCATCAAAAAAGGCTTTTTTGGCTTTAATGTATTCGGCAAATGTTTTGTGGTAATCAAGATGATCGTGGGTGATATTGGTAAAAATACCACCGGCAAACTGTATAGCTGCAATGCGCTGTTGATGAATGGCATGCGAGCTCACCTCCATAAAACAGAATTCGCAACCTTCAGCTGCCATTTCAGCCATAAGCTGCTGTATTTTTAATGCATTTGGAGTGGTATGTGAAGCGGTTTCTTCGCGTTCGTTTATTTTATAGGATATGGTGGAAATTAAGCCGGCGCTGTAGCCCTGCATCAAGAATAACTTATGCAGTAGGCTGGCAATGCTGGTTTTACCGTTTGTTCCGGTTACGCCAACAACTTTCATTTTTAACGATGGGAACCCGTAAAATGCAGCAGCAATTTCGCCCAAAACACGGGTCGAATCAGCTACCTGAACATAGGATACTTCAGCCACTTTTTCCTGGGGCAAATCTTCGCAAACAATAACCGAAGCACCTTTCTCGATAGCAATGTCAATAAACTTATGCCCATCAACTGAAACTCCTTTTTGTGCCACAAAAAGAAAACCGGCCTCCACTTTTCTCGAGTCGAATTCAACTCCGGCAACAGCTTTTTCAGCAGAGCCAATGTATTCAACAACCTCTATATGCTCTAATAAATCCTTTAGTTTCATCCTAACTTAATGCGAGATAAACCGTTTGCCCGGGGCGATAAGAGCTTCCGGGTTTTAACGATTGTTTTTTTACTTTTCCTATTCCGTTTATTTTCACTTTTAGTCCTGCATTCTCCATTAAATAAATGGCATTACTGGCTCCCATACCAATTACATTAGGTACAGCATTGGCCGGCACCACATTTTCCTGCAAAACAATTATGCTATCGTTAGCGCTGGGCAAAACCATTTTTGAGTCTGGCAGTCCCTGAATGTTTTTCAAGCTGAGTTCTTCTGCCAAGCGCAGAATATCTTCTCGCTGCCCACTTTTTATCTGTGGTGTATCTTCGTTTTCGCGTTTATTTTTTTCCGGAACTGCATTGAGTATCTGGCTTGCGTAAACTTTTTCTGAAATTTCTTTAAAAACAGGACCGGCAACTGCTGCTCCGTAAATTGAGTTGCGGGGTTTTTTAAAGGTTACAATTAACGAATACATTGGATTGTCGGCAGGAAAATAGCCAACAAAAGATGCGTAATAGGCTCCGTATTCGTAGCCTTTACCATCCGAACGTGCCACCCTGGCAGTTCCTGTTTTTCCAGCTACAGAAAAATGTTCTCCCTCAACACCCCTTCCTGTGCCGTTTTCGCATACTCCGCGCAACATGGCCTGAGCTTTGCCAATGGTTTCCTTCGACACAATCATCGGGTTAAGCACCTCTGGCTTAAAGGCTTTCACCAATGCTCCGTTGTTTCTAATTTCTTTCACCAGGCGGGGCTTCACCATAACACCATCATTAGCCACCGCATTATAAAAGTTCAGAATCTGCAATGGTGTAAGTCTTAGGTCGTAACCATAGGACATACGCCCCAAAGTGGTCGTTCCCCACCAATCGGCGTTTCCTGGGTACTTAATGTAGGGTTGTCCTTCACCGGCCAATTCCAGTTCCAGCGGTTTATGAATGCCAAAACCATAAATACGGTCGACATAGGCCTTCGGATCTGACGAATAGTTGGAAAGAATAACCTTTGCTGTTCCGATATTGGAAGACTGCTCCAGAATTTGCTTTACATTTACTTTTCCACAGGCATGATCGTCGGTAATGTTTTCTTGCGCCCAATACCCGTTTCCGGTGTCAAAAACATCGCTGGTATCCACCACTCCGTCTTCAAGGGCCACAACTAACGACACCAGCTTAAAAGTAGAGCCGGGCTCGTAACATCCGCGATGGCCTAAGGCATAATTATCTTTTTCGTAAAATCCGTCTTTTGTTTTTCCAAGGTTGGCAATAGCTTTTATCTCGCCTGTTTTTACTTCCATCAACACCGCAGTAGCCCATTCCGGATTCGATTTCAGTGCCTGTCTGTACAAGGCACTTTCGGTAATGTCCTGCATTTTTACATTGATGGTTGTAATGATATCCATTCCGTTTTGCGGCTCAATTTCGGTTCGGGTAACCCATCTTCCCGACAAGTTTTGCTTATAGCTTATGCCATTTTCTCCCCTGAGGTACATTTCGTAGGAACGCTCGAGGCCATTATAACCCACTGGTACAGGCGTAAGGGCATTGGCCTTATTTAGACTACCAATAGTTCGCTGAGCCAACATTCCCAAAGGATTAATTCGTTTATTTTCCTGCTCGATAATCATCCCTCCGCCAAAACGGCCACGACGCAAAATGGGAAAGTTCTTAAATTGCTGGAGTTGGTTGTAATCAATTTTTTGAGGTGTTAACAGGTAGCCACGGTTGTTATTATTATAGGCAGAACGCAAACGTCTCAGGTATTCTCGCTTCGAAGCATCTTTGTAAAAATCAGACAAGTACCAGGCCAGTGAATCAGCCTCCTTGTCAAACACCTTACGAACTCCTTCGGCTACCAAATCGATGCGAATTTTATATCCGGGTACCGAGGTTGCCAACACATTACCATCGTCGGCACAAATTGTACCTCTTACCGGAGGAATTATCACCGTATTGTTGCTAAGATTTTTTTCGATTTGCTGCCAGCGATCGTTTTTAATCTGCTGAACAGAAACAAGCTTAGCCACAACTACCACTCCGAACAACGACAGCACGAAGTATACAATTGCAATACGCGACAATATGGTTTTCCTAATTCCCACTTCTAATCTTCCTTTTCAACTGTTATTTTTTGCGGAGGACGAACCGGCTCCTGTAAACCAATTCCGGCCTCTTCTACTCGTTTAGCCACTTCCGACGGACGACTGGCATCCATCAACTTTGCCGAAAGCGTTACCGACTCTGACCTCAACTCGTTTAACTCCTCCTGCAAGACCACAATCTCGCGCAAGGTACTTTCCGACCAGTTTCGGTTAGCTATTAACAACAAAGCCAGCACCGCCAAAAAACCCACAAATGGCATTTGGCGCATCGTTCTGTCATCGGTAAGAATCGTCCCACCGATAAACGACTTCATCCCTGTTCTTTTTCTGGTATTTTTGCTTTGCTCTGCCATCCTCAAATTTTTTCTGCAATTCTTAATTTTGCACTTCTCGACCGCGAATTCTGTTTCTGCTCCTCGGCCGATGGCACAATTACCTTTCGGTTTATTAACCTAAAAGGCGACTGCACGTTTCCATAAAAGTCTTTTTCAATTTTCCCCTCAAGGTTTCCCGAGCGCATAAAATTTTTGCACAAACGATCTTCAAGGCTGTGATAGGTAAGAATTACCAGGCGTCCACCCGGCTTTATTAAATCAAGCGATGCCAGCAAAAACTCGCGCAAAGCCTCCATTTCAGCATTCACTTCAATACGAAGTGCCTGAAATACCTGGGCCAGATATTTGTTTTCAATAGCTTTGGGCGCGCAAGCCGAGGCAATTTCTTTTAAGCGAGTGGTTGTTTTTATTGGCGCTACTGATCGGGCTTTAATTAGCGTAGCCGTAAGTTTTCGGGCATTTTTTATCTCGCCAAACATTTTAAAAACCTGCAGTAGTCGCTCTTCATCGTAACTATTCACCACTTTTGCCGCATCAATTTCAGCATCGCGGTTCATTCGCATATCCAGGGCTGCATCAAAACGAAACGAAAAGCCACGATCTGCCTCATCAAATTCGTGCGATGAAACGCCCAAATCGGCAAAAATCGAATCAACCTGATTTACTCCGTAGTAGTGAAGGAAATTTTTAACGTACCTAAAATTATGTCTGATAAAAAAAAGCCGGTCATCCTTTAAGGCATTCCCGGCAGCATCTTCATCCTGATCAAATGCAAACAACCTGCCGCCGCTACCCAGCGATTCAAGAATCAAAGATGAATGCCCACCACCGCCAAAAGTGGCATCAACTACACTGGCATTGGCATGCAAATTCATACCCTCAATGCTCTCTTTTGCTAAAACCGGTATGTGATAAATGTCCGACATCTCCCCTACAAATCAAATTCTCTCAACATGTCCAGATACGCATCATCCGAAATATCGTCGCCTTTTGCCACGTCTTCGTTACTCAGGCTAATAGAAGCTCCCATTCCTAAAAATGAAACCCTGCCCTCCAGGTTCGCATACTTTAAATATTCATCAGGAATATTAATACGGCCGTTTGTTGCCAAACTAACCGGAGCAAAGTTCCGGAAGTACTGACGCAATGCCGCAAAATGAGCAGGATTGGTACTAGCCCTCACTTTGGCCTGAAATTTCTCCACCTTTTCCTGCCACACCTCCATCGGATGAATATCGAGGCATTTCCCCAGCCGGTTCTTTTCAAGCACCACCTGGTCAGGAATGTTTTCTCCCATGGCTTTTTTAAAAGCCGATGGCAAAACAACACGCCCTTTGTCGTCGATAGTCGCCTGATATGTACCTGCAAAAAATGCCATAAAGTGCTAAAAGTCTTTTTATCAAACGTAAAAATACAATTTTATTCCATTTCATGCCATTTTATTCCATTTCATTCCACTCAAATTTTTCGCACAACTGTTAATAAATCCACGTCAAAATGTTTAAAACATGTTAATCACTGTTGAAAACTACTTTTCATCCACTGAATAACAACTAATTAAACAAATCAAAAATGAATAAACATTCGTTAATAACTCATAATACAGAATTGAAAGGGCTGCATTAATGGCACGCCCCTGTTTGTTACTAATTTTTGTTATTGCAAAAAGCAGCAGGCTGTACCAAAAAATCGCAAAGGCCATATTTTTCAGATTGACCATTTTTTAGTTAATTGCTGCCGTAAACCATGCAAAAATGACAACAGAGCAACACTCAAAAAGCTATAAACCCATCCGAATAAGAGAGGTTTTTGCCGCCAAAAGCCCGGGATTAGCCAAAATTATTCCTGGCTTTATCTACCGCTACCTCAATAACATTTTGCACCTCGACGAGGTAAACACTTTTTTAGAAAAACACGGTCATTTAAAAGGGATTGAGTTTGTAGACAAAGTTGTTGAAGATTTTAATGTCAGGGAATTTGTGCACAATCCTGAAAATATTCCACAATCGGGTCGGTTTATTTTTGCAAGCAACCACCCACTTGGCGGTTTCGACGGTATGCTGCTGATGAAAAATGTTGAAGCACGCTTAGGGGCATTCAAATTTCTGGCCAACGATATTTTACTAAACATCCCGCAACTAAGCCCGGTATTTGTACCGGTAAACAAACACGGTGGCCATGCCCGCGAGGCAGCCAAAAAACTATCGGCATGCTACAATTCCGATGACCAGATTCTAATTTTTCCATCGGGGCTGGCATCTCGAAAAATAAAGGGCGAAATAATTGACCTGGAATGGAAAAAACATTTCATCACTAAAGCCATTCAACACAAACGGGATGTTATACCCGTCTTTATTAGCGGAAAAAACTCCAACCGCTTTTACCGTACGGCAAAACTTCGAAAATTTTTCAAACTCAAATGGAACCTTGAAATGTTTTTCCTGTCCGATGAAACAATGCGGCACAGGAACAAAGACGTTCACCTGTATTTTGGAGAACCCATACCTTACACAACTTTCAATGCATCAAAAACTCACCAGGAATGGGCACAATGGGTAAAAAATAAAGTTTACCAACTGAAAGAAAGTTCTGATTCAGCAAATTAAACAACAATATCGATTAGCTTTATCATGATTTTTTTAATTTTGTATTCCATTTTTCAAAAACAGGGCATCCGAAACCTGAAAGAGAATTAAGCGTATTGCATTGTGGATGGAGGCAATAACCTTTCAAGTTTTGGCAGAGAAATACGGACAGATAAAAAGTTTCGAATGAAAGATATAATAGCACCTATTTCAAAAGAAGCAATTTATGCAGAGTTAACACCTGAGAAATTGCTTCGAAAAACCAACAAAGGTGGTAACGAAATATACATAATTACAGCACATGACTCTCCGGCAATTATGCACGAATTAGGGCGACTTCGCGAGATCACCTTTCGCGATGCCGGAGGCGGAACAGGTAAAGAAACTGACATAGACAGTTACGACACAGCTCCTCAACCCTATAAACAACTAATTGTTTGGGACCCGGATGCCAAAGAAATTCTTGGAGGTTACCGCTATGTGCTATGTGCCGAAGCTCCCCGCGATGAAGCTGGCAACATTAAGCTGGCCACTTCCCGGGTTTTTCATTTTTCAAAAAAGTTTGAAGAGGAATACCTGCCCTATACACTCGAACTTGGCCGATCGTTTGTTCAACCGGCATACCAATCGAGCAAAGCAGGAGCCAAAGCACTTTTTGCACTCGACAATCTATGGGACGGACTTGGTGCCCTTACTGTTGACCATCCAGAGATTAAATATTTTTTTGGAAAAATTACAATGTATGAGCATTTTCATAATGAAGCTCGCAACCTGATTCAATATTTCTTTAAAAAATATTTCCGCGACAAAGAAAACCTTGTTTACCCTAAAGATCCGGTGGAATTTGACATTGACATTCCGGCGATGAAAAAGCTGTTTACCGGCGAAAATTACAAGGAAGACTACAAAATACTGGTACAAAATGTTCGTTCGTTTGATGAAAACATTCCACCACTTGTAAATGCGTACATGAACCTGTCGCCATCGATGAAAACCTTTGGAACGATAAAAAATGAGGTTTTTGGCAATGTGCTTGAAACCGGTATTATTTTAACCATTGACGACATTTACGAAGTTAAAGTTGACCGCCACATTGAAACCTATATAAAAGGAAAAGAGGATGACGAGTGGCCCACGCCTCGTTAGTACAAAAAAAGAATAACTCAAAAAAAATGCCCCGGTTCCTGATGGAGCCGGGGCATTTTAATATCCTATAATTTACTAGGCTAATACGCCCTTTCATCTTTTCCTTCAACAAAATTAATAAACGAACCGTTTACTACCCGGTTACCTCCAGGAGTAGGGTAGTTTCCGGTAAAATACCAGTCGCCCAAATCGTTAGGACAGGCCTTGTGCAAATTTTCAATAGACTGATACACAATCTCAACCTCTGCATTACAATCTTCGGGTTTTAACAATTCTGCAATTTTATCCGATACCTGCTCAGCGGTAAAAGGCTTATAAATCTCGCGTACATAATTTACCATTTCCTCTTTAGGTAAATTCTCTTGCTCCTTACACTTTTTATATACCTGCTGAATAATCGACTCTTTACCGTGGTCTTTCAGCAGCTCGATTGCCGCATTAAAAGCAATAAATTTGTCGAGGCGCGCCATATCAATTCCATAACAATCGGGATACCGGATTTGCGGCGCCGACGAAACTACAATAATCTTTTTCGGATTTAACCTGTCGAGTATTTTCAAAATACTTTTCTTTAGTGTTGTTCCCCGCACAATTGAGTCGTCGATAATCACCAGCGTATCTTTCTTTTTCTGAATAACGCCATAGGTAACATCGTAAACGTGTGCTACCAAATCGTCGCGACTTGCATCGTCGGCAATAAATGTCCGAAGCTTCACGTCTTTAATGGCAATTTTTTCAACCCGTGGCTCAAACGATAAAATCCGTTTGATATCTGCATCACTCAACGAACCGTTTTTTTGTTGAATTTGGTCGATTTTCCAATCTACCAGGTGGTGACGCACTCCATCAACCAAACCATAAAAAGCTGTTTCGGCTGTATTAGGAATATAAGAGAATACGGTATTTTCGTAATCGTAATCAACAGCTTTTAGCACAATTGGCGTAAGTAAACGTCCCAGTTGTTTACGTTCCTGATAAATGGACTTGTCGCTCCCCCGCGAGAAATAGATACGTTCGAAAGAACAGGATGTACGCTTGTGTGGCACCCTAATCATTTCTTTCGAAATTTTTCCATTCTTTTTAATTATTAATCCTTCGCCCGGACCAATTTCCTGCACATCGTCTTCCTGCAAATTCATTACCGTCTGAATAACAGGCCTTTCCGATGCCACCACAACAATTTCATCGTCGGCATAATAATGTGCCGGTCTTATTCCCCACGGATCCCGAACCACAAAAGCATCGCCATGCCCTATTAAACCGGCCATTGCATAACCTCCATCCCAGTCTTTCGATGCGCGCTCCAAAATATTCTGAATATCCAAATTCTGTTCAATCAGCGGAGAGATCATGTTATTATCGTAGCCCTCGTTTTTGTACCTTCTAAAAAGCAACTGGTTTTCTTCATCAAGAAAATGCCCAACTTTTTCCAACGCGGTTACGGTATCGGTATATGCTTTAGGATGCTGCCCCAGCTTAAGTAGTACGTTAAACAGCTCATCGGTATTGGTGAGGTTAAAATTACCGGCAAGCACCAGGTTTCGCGATTTCCAGTTGTTTTGCCGCATTACCGGATGCGTAAAATCAATACTGTTTTTACCAAAGGTACCATATCGCAAATGGCCCAGGTAAAGCGTTCCGGCAAACGGAAAATGCTTTTCTGCCCATTCGGGGTCTTGTATGTCAATGTCGTGTCGCTTAGCCTTTTTCAACGGTTTATTTACCTTATCAAAAACATCTTTTATCGGATTGGGCTCAACCGACCTAAACCGGCTGATGTACGGATTACCCGGCTCAAGCTCTGCTTTTACACAACAAATCCCGGCGCCGTCCTGTCCGCGGTTGTGTTGCTTTTCCATTAACAGGTAAAGCTTATTCAGGCCGTACTTCCAGGTACCATACTTTTTTTGATAATAAGATAGCGGTTTTAATAATCGTATTAATGCAATGCCACACTCGTGTTTAATCTGGTCACTCATACTGATTTGGTTTCAACAATGGAAATTCGATTACATCGGGAACAATAAAAGCAGAGGGATAATCTTTTTGAACCTGCTTATAAAGCTTTAGTGCTTCATTTTTAGTTCTGAAATCACCTACTCGAACGCGAAAATTCGGCGCAATAAATTTAATATGTACCGGAAAATCAGGATAGTTTGTAAGGAATTCGGTTTTGGTATCGAGGGCTTGCTTTTTTGCATCCAGTGCGGAACTAAAAAAGATTTCAACCCTGTAACCACTCATCCCCTCTCTTTTTTGGTTCTTTTCAATGTGCCATTTCAGCATTTTATCCAGCCGTGCATCTCTGTTCACATTCAAGCCTTCTAAAATTGCAATATCAGTTGAATCAACCGATACTTCTTCATTCAGATCGACCTGGGCGTACGAAAAAGTAATGGCCAGCATGCCTGCCAACAGCAGCAAAAAAGTCCTCATTATTCCTTTTTTATTGAGTGCGCAAATATAATTTAAAAACATCTAAAAGACGAACGGTTTTTATACACATATCATTGCCTTTAATCTTTAAGTAATATGCGGCGCGGAAAACAATACGCTTTGCTGTTGATATTTTTTAGACTTTTACATTTTAAAAGTTAGAATAACTTTGCCAAAATAATTTTAAGTAAGGGAGAAATGGGAAATATTGTTGAAGAATTTGGGAGGTACCGCGCTAAAATGAATGAAAAAATTTTGGCTGCCGACAATAAGGTTTTAAAACGAATATACAGTTTAGACACCTTAACCTACCAGGACGGCGCCTTAGGTGCCAACGTTAAAGAAATGCTGGGCCTGGCCACATCGTTGGTTTTACGTTGCGACGATTGTGTAAAATACCACTTAGAAAAATGTCATGAACTAAAGGTAAGTACAGAAGAAATTTTTGAAGTATTTAGTGTTGCCAACGTGGTTGGAGGTACTATCTGTATTCCGCATACACGAAGAGCGGTTGAATACTGGGAAGAGCTAAACAATTAAAAAAAGATTAAACAATTTGAGATATAATTGTTATTATTAAAAGCAAAAATAAAATAATTATGAGTAAAATATTCGCGATAACATCCTCAGGCAAAACAGAAAGATCTTTTCTCGACCTTCGTTTTGGCAAATGTGAATACCTGGTACTTTTTGATGTTGCGAAAAACCAATACGCCATCGAAGAGAATCCGTTTATTTCGGAACCACACAGTGGGATAAAGCTTGTAAACTACCTAAAAGAGCACGGCGTTACAACCATTGTTACCGGCGAGGTTGGGCCAATGGTTAGCGAACGGCTGGAAAAAGAAAAACTTCAGCTGGTACTTTTACACGAAGAACGCATAAGAGTTGACGAGATTATGGATCGCATTGGCAGTTAATACAATTTGTGATTCAGAAAAGGAATTAAAGCCAACTCAACGGCTTGTTTATACAGGACTGTGCGGCTAACTTTACCATTGGTTAAAAGGCCTACAGCTCCTGACTTTTGTTTTGAATTCACCTGGTTAAAAACAATATCGTTAGCTTCCCCAAGCTCATAACCTTCTTTAATGTATTCGGCAACTTGTGGTGGCAACTGAAACGAAGTTGTTCGGGCCCGGCCATAATTTTCCGCGGCTTTGATAACAATCCAGGCAAAAGCCTCGATTCCCGAAACGCCATATTCAATCCCTCCCTCAATACCAATCCAAAACGCAGCATCAGCATAATTTTGTTTGGCATTGTTTACGCGGTTTTCCGCCCCGGCCAGTGTTTCTGCATCGCTTTTCGGCTGATCTGAAACACCCGAATCAACCTCAACCCCTTCAACTTCAACATTATCAAAGTAGGTTTCAAAACCAAGCCTGGCAGCTTTTAGCTTTACCGGATTTTTTGAGGCAACTACAATCTTCATTCTTTTCTTTTTATAATTTTCATGCAAGTGAAACTTCATAAACCTGCCGGTTCTATTTCTTCACATCAAAAAAATTTACAACTGTGAAAAAATTACTTTTGGCGGAATTTAGCGATTTATTAGGAATTATTACTTTCGTTGGTCTCAAACGAATAACATGAAAGTACGAAAAGCAAAAGAGCAGGACCATAAAACGATTGTTGATTTTCAGTTGACAATGGCACGCGAAACAGAAGGCATTGAGTTGCACCAACCAACTGTTGAAGAAGGTGTTTATGCCGTTTTTAGCAACCCCAGCAAGGGATGTTACTACGTAGCCGAAACAGATGAACAAGTTGTTGGTTCGCTTTTAACCACCTTTGAATGGAGCGATTGGCGAAACGGCACGGTTTTATGGATTCAATCGGTTTATGTGCGGCCCGAGTTCAGAAGAAAAGGCATTTACCGCCGTATGTACTCGTTTCTGAAACAAAAGGTTATGGACGACCAAAGCCTGAAGGGAATTCGGCTTTATGCCGACAAATCAAACCAGGCAGCTCATAAAACCTACGAAACGCTGGGAATGAACCAAGACCATTATATTACGTTTGAATGGTTAAAATAATCAGCTTTTTACAAGTAAACAGGGCAAACATACATGCATGAGCAATTTTATTTATAAACTTATTGCAGAGGGGGAGCACCAGCAGCAGGATTTTAAGTTTTGCATAAACGACTCGAAAAAAATTGCCAAATCATTGGTTGCTTTTGCAAATACCGATGGCGGACGATTACTTATTGGTGTTAAAGATAACGGCAAAATTGCCGGAATAAGCAGCGATGAAGAATTTTACATGATTGAAGCTGCCGCCAAAATATACAGTAAGCCAGCTATTGATTTTACTACCCGCCAATGGAAAATTGGTGGCAAAACAGTTCTTGAAATAGGAATTGAGGCCAGTGCCTTAAAACCACACTTTGCAAAAGACGAAAATGGAAAATGGCTGGCCTACATCAGAAAAAAAGATGAAAATATTTTGGCGCATAAAATTCAGATAGAAGTATGGAAAAAAGCAAAAAGCCCAAAAGGCGTATATTTTACCTACTCTGATGATGAACGCTTTTTGATTGACTATTTAAGAAAAAATGAATTCATCACCTTTTCGAAATTTATGCGGCACCAACAATTGCATCGGAAAAAAGCAGAAGAAATTCTCAGTAACTTTGTAATTATAGATATTATAAAAATGAATACGACCCAGGAGGGAACTTTTTTCACCTTAAACACAGCGTTTGATGCATTGGAAATGGAAAAGTTCGGAGAACGTTAACAAACCAATACAATTTTTTATTGTTTATTTCATATTCGCTGCTTAAAATGCGATACTTTTATACAATCAAAATAAAACACAATTAATATGTTACAGAAAATTTATATCGCACTACTGTTATCGGCATTTGGTTTTGTAGCCCTGGGGCAAGACGCCTATCTGAATGCAGAATCGGAGCAAACCGACAAGGTGTACCAGGGAGGGAAACCATACAATGTAAAAATGTACCCACAGGAATTTAAATCGGAAAAACCCAAAAATATTATTTTCCTGATTGGAGACGGAATGGGTGTAAGCCAGGTTTTTGCAGGATTAACAGCCAACCAGGGTAAATTATTTATTGAAAACTGCCGTTACATTGGTTTTTCCAAAACACAGTCGGCCGACAATTATATTACCGACTCTGCAGCTGGAGGAACTGCACTGTCGTGTGGGGTTAAAACCTACAACGGCGCAATTGGCGTTGATGCCGATACTATGAAAATTACCTCTATTTTAGAAGAAGCTGAAGAACACGGACTGGCAACCGGACTTGTTTCAACGTCGTCGATTACACACGCTACACCGGCCTCTTTTATTGCACATCAGCCCAACCGTGGCATGTACGAGCATATTGCTGCCGATTTTTTAGAAATTGATATTGATGTATTCATTGGCGGTGGAATTGCCCACTTTATTAACCGGAAAGATGGACGAAACTTAGTTGAAGAATTAAAAAACAAAGGTTATACTGTTGAAAACGACATAAAAAAGATGTCGAAAATTAAGAAGGGGAAATTAGCCGGGTTAACTGCTGAGGTGCACAACGGACGGATGGAAGAACGAGGCGACATGTTGCCAATGGCTACAAATACCGCTTTAAATATTCTGTCGAACAATAATAAAGGATTTTTTCTGATGGTGGAAGGCTCTCAAATAGATTGGGGCGGCCATGCCAACAGCACCGTTTATATTGTAGAAGACATGCTTGATTTTGATGAAACAGTAGGTGAAGCCATAAAATTTGCTGCCAAAGATGGGGAAACTCTTGTATTGGTAACTGCCGACCATGAAACAGGAGGCATGGCCTTAACCGGTGGCAACATAAGCACCGGCATGGTAAAAGCCGGCTATCCCACCAAAAGCCATACCGGTGTAATGGTTCCGGTTTTTGCTTATGGCCCCGGAGCTAAAAAATTCATTGGGATTATGGATAACACCGATATTCACCATAAAATGAAAAAGCTTTTGCTTAACAAGTAAGCTTTAGCTAATTCGGATGAAACCGGTATTGAGTCATCATGTTCAGTACCGGTTTTTTATGATTTCTCGTCATTGTTTACTATTTTCCCCTTCAATTTACAACTTGTGAAAAAACATGGCTAAACATCGCAGAGCGGAAAACACCAGGATCATCCATGCGAGTTCCATGTGATACCAGTAAAAACTATCAATTTAATTCACATGAAAGAAGCGCTGGAAGTTCTTGATAATGTCAGGCTAAATTTCTCTCCCACCGGTTTATTCGCACTTAACGTTACCATAGCATTTATAATGTTTGGTGTTGCACTCGACATTAAAATCGAGCATTTTAAGCAGCTTGTTATGCGTCCAAAATCAGTAATTATTGGCGTAATTTCTCAATTCTTGCTATTACCGGCTGTAACATTTCTACTTGTGCTCTTGCTTAATCCAACTCCTACGGTAGCGCTTGGTATGTTGCTAATTGCCTCGTGCCCCGGAGGCAACATCTCAAATTTTATGAGTGCATTGGCTAAGGGCAACCTGGCACTTTCTGTTAGTTTAACAGCTATTGCTACTTTGGCCGCCACTTTTATGACCCCAATTAACTTTGCCTTGTGGGGCGATTTGTTTATTAATTTTTACAATACCTCGGGTGGCGGCGAATACCTGGTACCCATAAAAATTGACTTCTTCCAAATGGTACAAACCGTGGTAATTTTATTGGGTATTCCTGTTGTTGCCGGCCTACTTGTTGCCCAATACCTGCCCTTACTAACACTAAAAATTAAAAAACCTATCCGAAAAATATCCATCGTAATTTTTATCGGTTTTGTTATTGCTTTGCTGAGCGCTAACTTCGAACACTTTAAAAATTTCATTCATCTGGTGTTCCTGATTGTTCTTATTCATAATGCCCTTGCCTTAATTACCGGATTTAGTATTAGCAGTTTGTTTCGGCTACCACGCATGGATAAGCGCACCATTACCATTGAAACCGGCATACAAAATTCAGGTCTGGCGCTGGTGTTAATGTTCAACCCAAAAATATTCCCCCCAGAGCTTGAATTGGGAGGCATGACAATTATTGCCGCCTGGTGGGGCGTTTGGCATATTTTAAGTGGTTTTGCTGTATCTTCGTTTATGTCGCGATTTAAATTAACCCGTTAAGTTTTGCCTTTAAAATGAAATATGAAAAGTGGTCGTTGGGCTATTGGCTTTTAAAGCAGTACATCCGTTTTACCGATTGGATTATTCATGATAAAGTTGTTTTAAACGGCATAGAAAATATTCCAAAAAACAAACCAATACTTTTTGCACCCAACCATCAGAATGCTTTAAGCGATCCTATGGCCATTCTCCTACACACGCGTTTTCAACCGGTTTGGCTGGCCCGAGCCGATATATTTAAACCCGGAATTATTACGCTAATTCTTCGTTTTTTAAAAATAATGCCGGTTTACCGTTTGCGCGATGGAAAAGAGCAACTAGCAAAAAACGATAAAACCTTTGCCGATTCGGTTAAGGTGCTAAAAAACAATGGTGCCCTGGCTCTTTTTCCCGAGGCAGCACATTCGGCTAAACGCCAGATGTTACCCCATAAAAAAGCCGTTCCGCGTATTGTTTTTATGGCCGAAGAGAAAGCGCAAAACCAACTCGACATTCATATTATTCCAACGGGTATTTATTACAGCAGCTATTGGAAATTTAACCGCAGTATTTTGGTAAACTTTGGAAAACCAATTTTGGTAAACAACTATCTTGAATCCTATAAAAACAATGCCAATTACGCAACCCTTGCCTTGCGCAATGATCTTGAAAAAGCCATTACCCCGCTTACCTTAGCAATTAAAAGTAAAACACATTACAATTGTATTGAGCAAATCAGACTGATTTTTGGAAATGCTCATGCCCACAGGCTGCAAAAAGAAAAAGGATTAAAGCAACGTTTTCTGGCCGACCAGCACCTGGTGAAAAAACTTGACCAGCTGGAACAGAAAAACCAAAAAAAAATTCAAGAACTGTGCAAGGCTGCTGCAAAACTTGATGAAACTGCTCGAAAATATGGTTTACGCACCTGGCTGATTGAGAATCATGAAAACAATTTTATCAAGCTTGGTATGAATAAACTACTACTGCTTTTGAGTTTTCCTGTTTTCGCTTTTGGCTTTATTTTTAATGCTGTCCCATTTATTACTATCGATAAAATTGTACGAAAAAAAGTAAACGACTATGCTTTCTGGAGTTCATTTTTCTTAGTACTTGGATTCACCATTTTTCCCCTATTCTACTTTCTCGAACTATGGGCCGTTTCATGGTTGTTAACTGCAGTATGGCACAAAGTTTTATTCTTATGTTTGTTGCCTTTTACCGGGAAATTTGCTTTTCGTTGGTATATTTTATTGCTCAAAACAACAGGCCGGGCACGACTGCTTTTTCTCCAGGTCTTTAATCCTTCAGTCTGGAGAAATGTAAAGCAGCAACAAGAACAACTTTTTAATGACCTAAATAAAAGTACACGATAATTTCTGGAGACTACTTAATACAAAGACCATGGCCGAAAAACTAAAAGACATCCTGTTTCCGCTGGAAAAAGTTCAGCTTTTTTCAAGAGTTCTAAAAGAAGTTTATCCACCGTTTCAATCGGAAGCTTTTGTTAATGCTGTTTGCGACCAACAATGGCCCGAGCGTGAACTCAAGGAAAAAATGCGACACACCACACTAAGTCTCCACCGTTTCCTTCCTGCCGACTTTAAGGAAGCCATAGCTATTCTGCTTGCTATTGTTCCAAAAGTAAGTGGCTTTGAAGCCATTGTTTTACCCGATTATGTGGAGGTTTACGGACAAGAACATTGGGACATTTCACTTCCTGCTTTGGGAGAATTCACAAAATGTGGCAGTTCCGAATTTGGCATAAGGCCGTTTTTAAATAAGAATACCGAAGCGACCATGAAATATATGCTTGCCTGGGCCGACAGTGACGATTTTAGGGTGCGGCGATTTGCCAGCGAAGGTTGTCGCCCTCGCCTCCCCTGGGCATCAGCAGTACCGGCACTAAAAAAAGACCCCTCGCTTATTCTTCCTATTCTTGAGAAATTAAAGAATGATCCGGAAGAATTTGTGCGAAAAAGTGTGGCCAACAACCTGAATGACATCTCGAAAGATCATCCGGAACTGGTACTTGATTTATGCATACGCTGGCAGGGAATAGCTAAAAACACCAACTGGATTATTAAACATGCCTGCCGTACCTTGCTTAAACAAGGGAATAAAAAAGCCATGCTTTTATTTGGGTTTGCCAATCCGGAATTAATGCAAGTGGAGCAGCTCAATTTTTCAAATTCTTCACCGGCCATTGGCGATGATATCTCTTTCAGCTTTAAGCTGAATTTAGCCACCAAACAAAAGCAAAAAGTTCGCATCGAATACATTGTGCACTATGTAAAAGCAAGCGGAAAAACATCGCCAAAAATATTTCAGATTAAAGAAGTTGAAATGCCTCCGGGCAAGCACAGTATCACAAAAAACCATTCGTTTAAAAACAGGTCTACCCGTAAACACTACCCGGGCCAACACCAATTTGAGATTGTAATTAACGGCGAAAGAAAAGCAAGCGGCTACATCGGGCTGGGTTAATACTTACCGTTATTATGAGAATTGCTGTTTTACATAAAACATGGCACTATTCTTGCATTCTTTTTAAACTTAAAAATTAGTGCCATGAAAACTATTTACCTTATCTGTGCAGGCGCACTGCTACTTCTGTTAAGTGCCTGCAGCGGAGTTCCGCTAACAATTAAAAGTCCCGAGAACAACGACACCTACAACGTAGAATACCTGTTTGAATATGATGGGTGTAAAGTATACCGTTTTTACGATCGTGGCGAATACGTGTACTTCACAAATTGCATGGGCGATGTTACCAGCTTTGCCAAAGACTCAACAAACACCCGAATTGAAAATCATGTTCGTATACTTCCTGAGAATTAAACGGGAAAACAGTACTTCAAAACATCTCCCTGCTTAAAAGCATTTGACTACTGTTAAAAATAAACCATATTGTAAAAAAGTTTGTGCGCACCAATTAATACAAAGCAAAAAAGTCCCGCCACTGGCGAGACTTTTACTGTAAGCAATATAATAACTATACTAGTTTTACATTAACTGCGTTAAGCCCTTTACGGCCTTCTTCCAAGTCAAATGTTACTTCGTCATTTTCTTGGATTTCATCTTTACATCCGCTAACGTGTACGAAATACTCTTTTGTTGATTCTGCATCTTTAATAAATCCAAACCCTTTGGTATCATTAAAGAATTTTACTGTTCCTTTATTCATGATATTTTTAAAAAATTATTGGCCGCAATCTACAACTATTTCTTAAAAAAACATCAGAATTTATACACTGGAGTTCTTTTTTTGATTAAAATATTATATATCTGCCATTTAACCCGCGAGTAAGCTTATAAAATAAGAATTATATTCACCTAACTTTGCTGCAGAGAAGGCAAGATTGGCGTGCTGTAAAAACAAAAAAAGGAGCCTGCAGCTCCTTTTTATATTTTTTCAGATAGAAAATTCATTTCTGAAGAGTCTCTATCTATTTCTTATCCTTTTTTTCTTTGACATCTAATTTCAAACCAAGCTCGTCTAATTGCTCAATGGCAACTACCGATGGCGAATCAATCATCACATCGCGGCCCGAATTGTTTTTCGGGAAAGCAATAACATCGCGAATCGTATCCAATCCGGCAAATAAGGACACCAAACGGTCGAAACCAAACGCAATACCGGCATGTGGTGGTGCACCATATTTAAAGGCATTCATCAGGAAGCCAAATTGTGCTTCAGCCTCTTCTTTTGTGAAGCCAAGCAGGCTAAACATTTTCGACTGCAGTTCAGCATCAAAAATACGAACCGAACCTCCACCTATTTCTACACCATTAATTACAAGGTCGTATGCATTGGCACGCACTTTTCCAGGATCAGTATCCATTAGCTCAATATCCTCTGGTTTTGGCGAAGTAAACGGGTGGTGCATTGCATGGAATCGCTTACTTTCTTCATCCCACTCCAACAACGGAAAATCAACAACCCACAAAGGTTTAAACACATTTTTGTTGCGCAAGCCAAGTTGTTTCCCCATTTCAAGACGCAGCTCTCCAAGTGCATCCAACATGTGTTTTTTATCACCACTCATCACAAGAATCAGATCACCGGCTTGGGCACCGGTCTTTTCTGCCCAGACTTTCAGGTCGTCCTGCGAGTAAAATTTATCAACCGATGATTTGAATGAACCGTCTTCGTTGCATTTCACATAAACCAAACCTTTGGCACCAATTTGCGGACGCTTTACCCAGTTGGTCAATCCGTCGAGTTGTTTACGTGAGTACTCGGCGCATCCTTTGGCACAAATCGCACCAATATATTCAGCCGAATCGAACACCACAAAATCCTTTCCTTTTACGGTTTCGGAAATATCGTTAATCAGCATTTCAAAACGGGTATCGGGTTTGTCCGATCCGTATTTCTCCATTGCTTCAGAATAAGGCATCCATGGGAATTCATCCACTTCTACATTCAATGTTTCTTTGAACATGTGACGGGTTAATCCTTCAAACATTTCAAGCACATCTTTCTGCTCCACAAACGACATTTCGCAGTCGATTTGTGTAAACTCCGGCTGACGGTCGGCACGCAAATCTTCATCGCGGAAACATTTTACAATCTGGTAATAGCGGTCGAAACCGGCAATCATCAGCAATTGTTTGAATGTTTGCGGAGACTGTGGTAATGCGTAAAACTGGCCTTCGTTCATTCGCGATGGCACAATAAAATCACGTGCTCCTTCGGGAGTGGACTTGATTAATACAGGAGTTTCCGTTTCAATAAAATCTTTTGCATTCAGGTAATTACGAACTGCATGTGCCATTTTCGAGCGTAACACCAGGTTATCACGTACAACATCGCGGCGCAGATCGAGGTAACGATATTTCATCCGCAAATCATCGCCACCATCGGTGTCATCCTGAATGGTAAACGGCGGAAGTTCTGCCGGGCTTAACACTTTAATTCCCGACAAAGCGATTTCCACTTCGCCGGTTGGTATATTTTTGTTTTTGCTCTGGCGCTCGCGAACCGTTCCCGTTGCCTGAATCACAAATTCGCGTCCCAACTCCTCAAGCGCTTCGGCAACAGCTTTATCGGTATTTTCGTCAACCACCAGCTGTGTAATGCCATAGCGGTCGCGTAAGTCAACAAAAGTCATGGCTCCCAGGTCGCGGACGCGTTGCACCCAACCGGCCAGAGTTACTTCATTTCCTGCATTCTCAATTCGAAGTTCACCACAAGTATGTGTTCTGTACATGATATCTTTCTTTTATTTACGCCGCGAAAATAGTGATATTTTGGCAATTATACCGGAAACATTTGGCAGCTTTTCAGCGAATTGTGAAGTTAGAACATGTTATTGGAGAATCTTTGTGACAGAAAAGAAAAATTAACCACAAAGTTACTCGAAGAAGACACAAAGTACCACAAAGATTTAGTTACTTCGCAGTAATATTTCTTGATTATGATTGAACCGTTTAACGACGAATATTTTATGAAAAAGGCCTTTACCGAAGCTGTTCGGGCTTTTGAAGAAGGCGAAATTCCGGTTGGAGCTGTGGTTGTATCAAAAGGAAAGATAATTGCACGTGCCCACAACCTTACCGAAACCCTGAATGATGTAACCGCACATGCCGAAATGCAGGCAATTACAGCAGCGGCAAACCTACTTGGTGGCAAATACCTTAACGATTGCATCTTGTATGTTACACTCGAACCCTGTGTAATGTGCGCCGGAGCATTGGGCTGGTCGCAAATTGGCAAAATTGTTTACGGTGCTTCCGACGAAAAACGCGGCTTTAAAAAATATGCCGCCAAGGCACTTCATCCGAAAACGGAAGTGCTTAGCGGTATATTCGAAACCGAGTGTGCAGAATTACTCCAGGAATTTTTCAGAAAAAAACGATAAGCGTTTCTTTACTAATTTACCTCCATGCTTAAACTGCCTTTTCCTGATGTATCAAAAGCTTTAATTTTAACAGTACCGCTAACCGAAACCGGCTCAACGTATTCTGCTGATGTTAAACCGGGTTCAGAACCATCGGTAGTATACCTTATACTTAATCCCGGATAAGTGGAGTTTGCAACAAGCTTTCCATTTTCGATTTTTCCGCCCGGTGCCGGCACCCGATAGTTGTAACCTCCGAGAAAACTTTTTAAACGAGGAAGCTCTTTTTTAGCCAGGGTGTTGGCAAAGATATTCCATTCCGTGTTCCAGCTTTCTTGGCGTTGGCTTGTATTTTCAATGGTTTCCCATTCGCGTTCAGCTGCCCAGGCAGTTTCTGCAAACCCCATAAGTTTTGGTAAAATACGGTACATCAGGTCATCCTCACCATCTTTAATTGTCTCGGCCCAAATTTGCGCCTGTACACCAATAATATTCTTTCTTGCTTCCGGTTTTAATCGCTCAAGTCCGGCATAAGCTTTATCGGTATCCACCTGTTCTCCCATCGCATTTTGCGTAGTGCTTTTAAACACGTCGAAAGGAGCTACCTGCCAGGCATCGCGGGTATTTCCGAAACCTCCCCAATACAAGCCCGGTTCGCGCGGATCTTTGTTGTAGGCCAAATCGAAATAAAAATTGGTAACATTACACATTATAACAGGGTAACCGGCATTGGCCAGTCGGTAAGCTAATTCGGTGTTCGATCCAAGCGTATTCCAGACGTAAGGATATACCTGCAGGTGTGCAAACTCCTGATTTGGATTATAGCGCCCGGTTTCATCTTTTAACAAAGCAACTTCTTCCCAGCCGCCAATTTTTAAATTCTTGCCTTGCAACATTTCAATAATTCGACGAGTTCCGTAAGCCTGTAGGTTTTTGGGATCTTTAAATTCAGGAAATTTCGTCATTAACTCTGCACACATGGGCGATTCGCTCCACGAGCCTTCGGGCACTTCATCGCCTCCCGTATGGATGAAATCGAGTTCTATTCCGGCCTCGGCATAAATTTCAATTACATCATCAACAACCGTTTCATAAAATCGATAGGTTGATTCGCGCGCTACGTTTACAATATTATCGGAGTACCATTGGGCAGACCGATATTTTGACTTTTCCTCAGGATCGATTAAACGAAACTCGTTGGCTTTTTCTTCATCGCCCAGTTCCATGTATTTTTCGTAGCGGGCTTCCATAGCTTTTATGGCTGCCCTTGAATGTCCGGGAAAACCAATCTCGGGAATGATATTAATATGACGCTTTTTGGCATACTGAATAAGCTCTATAAACTCCTGGCGCGAATAAAAACCACTGCCATTACTTTCTTTGGCGTAGGCCGTAGGGCCCGAGCCATAAGCAGGATGCAAGGCATTGGCTGCCTTTGTGGTGTGCCCCCGGTGGCTGCCAACCTCTGTTAATTCAGGTAATTCTTCAATTTCAATACGCCACCCTTCGTCTTCGGTAATGTAAAACAGCAACTGATTGAGTTTATAAAATGCCAGAATATCGATTACTTTTTTTACGGTTTCTATTGATTGAAAATTACGAGAGACATCGAGGTGCATACCTCGGTATGGAAAGCGGGGAGCATCTTTCATGGAGAGCTCCGGCAACGTAACTTCTTGTGATGTACCGTCAAATAATCCGGGAGGCAACAAGGCCACCAGGCTCTGAATTCCGTAAAAAACACCGGCAGCATCAGAACCATATATGCTTACGGATTGATTGGGAAGTACCTGCATTTCGTAGGCTTCGTTTTCAACTCCGTTTACAGTCAATTCTTTAAAACCCAAAAATATACTGTTAGCCATTGGGGCATTCGCTTTTCTGGTAACAAAACTATCTCCAACTATTTTTTGCAACAATTCAGCAAGGTAATTGGCCTCGTTTTCCAATCCTTCAGCATACAGAATCTCAACCGGGTTGCTAATCCTTACTTGCTGCCCTGTTCTCTTATAACTCACCGGGTTGGGCACTAGTGGTAATAACTTATCCTCTTCAAGCTCAAAAAGTTCAGCATTGTTATCAAATTGCCAGGCAGCTGTCGGAATTGGTTCTGCATCAGCACGATGCCTGTTTATTTGCTCGGGTTTATTAAAAGGCAAAACAGCATAGTTATCAACCTCAACAATGGCCTGTTCGTTTCCGCTTTTATCGTAAAAAACAAAATAAGGCCCTACTGCAGCATCGCTCGCTTTTATGTACCATGCCGAACTTTCATATACAATTTCAACTTTTTTGCCCGGCATAAGCTGAAAACCTTCAGTAGGAACTAATTTAAACCAATCGCCACTTATATGCTCAATCCGGGTATTATTATCTGAGGCAATGGGGTCGCGCGGTGCCTGATTATAAAACAAGGCCCAATTGTCTTCAGAAAAAGTATAGGTACTGTTGTTTTCAATAATAAACTTCGCTTTTACTTGCGGAGTTTCGGCATATTCGTTACTGATAACGCCCCACGAAAGATTAATCTGATCAGATGTTGGAGGGGGAGTTGAGCAACTTTGTACAAGCATAATAGCCAATATTATAGAAATTGAAAAGAGAAACTTTCGCATGACAATTTTTTTAATTAAGTTTAACTTTTTAATATTTTTAAAAACGATTTCAAATATATAGAATTAATTTACTAAATCAAATAAACAAAATGGCTGAATTTAAAAGACTTATCTCCCTCGATGCCTTTCGTGGATTTACCATTGCCGCGATGATAATGGTTAACAACCCGGCTACCTGGCGTCATGTTTATCCGCCACTACGCCATGCCGAGTGGAATGGACTAACTCCTACCGACTTAATTTTCCCATTTTTTATTTTTATTGTAGGCGTATCTATTGCCTTGGCCTATACTAAAAGGTTAGATGCAGGTGTTGCCAAAACTCCCATGTACAAAAAGATTATATTCCGGTCGGTTAAAATATTTGCAGTGGGCATTTTGCTGTGGCTTTTCCCCAATTTTAGTTTCGAGGATGTACGTATTGCCGGAGTGCTTCAACGTATTGCCATTGTTTTTTTGGTATGTGCCCTTTTGTTTCTGAATTCGAAATGGAGAATACAGGCCATTGTGGCCGCTAGTTTACTGGTAGTTTACTGGCTTGTTATGATGTTTATTCCTACACCTGGTTACGGACAGGTGATGTTAGAACCCGGGGCAAATATTGCGGCCTGGATTGACAGTAAATACCTGCCGGGCTATCTGTACCAAAAAACATGGGATCCGGAGGGAATATTGAGCACTCTGCCAGCCATTGCTACAGGAATTGCCGGTATGCTTGCCGGGCATTTGGTGCTGAGTAAAACACCTGCCGAACGCAAAATTATTTACCTGTTTTCGTTTTCGTTTTTTGCCTTTGTGCTGGGCTACTTCTGGAATTACATCTTTCCGGTTAACAAAAACATCTGGACCAGTTCTTTTGTATTGGTTACTTCGGGTTTAGCCGGGATGCTTTTGGCAGTAAGTATATTTTTTGTGGATGTACTGGGGCGTACGCGTTTTACAAAACCCGGAATAATTTTTGGGTCGAATGCCATAACGGTTTATGTACTGGCCGATGTTTGGCGTCTTCCGTTTTACACCTGGCAAATAGGCGGAGATAGTTTAAACAACCACTGGATGCAACTTTTCGACAATTTAGGATGGAGTATGGAAATGGGAAGTTTTCTTTATGCTGCAATCTTTATCGGCTTCAATTTTATTCCGGCCTGGATACTTTACAAGAAAAAGATTTTTATAAAACTCTAAAATTGAAAAGGGATAAAAGGTTCCAATCCTTTTATCCCCCTCAAAATATTTTAAAATAAGCGCTTTAAGCTGAACAGTTAACAAGCAATTATTTTCAAGCTTAAACGCCGTATTTTTATTCACTGATTTTAAATCCCACTTTTTTCAGATCGTTCCAAAACCCCGGATACGATTTTGTAATAACCATTGGGTCGTCAATCTGAAGGGCCCTGCCGGCCAATGCCATCGGTGCAAAGGCCAGTGCCATACGGTGATCGTGGTAGGTATTTATTATTGGTTTGTCTTCCTTTTGTTCCTGGTCAATCGTTCCATCCCAGGCCAGTTTTCCATGTTCCGGTTCGGTAATTGCAACGCCGAATTTGGCCAGTTCGTTTTGAAGCGCAGCAATTCGATCAGTTTCTTTAATCTTTAATGTTTTTAACCCTGAAAAAAGAAATGGAATATTTTTAGCCACACACAAGCAAGCCATCGTTTGAGCTACATCGGGATTTTCAATAAAATCAAGCACCAGTCTGTCAGGTTGCCTGTTTTTATTTTTACTTAACAAAACACCATCAGCCTGTTGAGTTGAACTAACGCCAAATTGCTCAAACCATTCAGCAATAGCGGCATCTCCCTGTAAGCTATCCAGCAGTAAATTTTCTACTAACACCTTTCCACTATCAATCATCGCCATAATCTGATACCAGTACGAAGCACCAGACCAATCGGCCTCGCAGGTAAAGTCGCGTGCCAGGTACTTTTGTTCGGGTACAAAAATCTCATTATCATCCCATCGGTACTGAATACCAAACTTAGCCATTAACTCAAGGGTAAGCTTAATGTACGAGCGCGAGGTAATATGGCCTTTCAATTTTAATGTGAGTCCGTTTTCAATTGTTGGTGCAATGAGCAAAAGGGCCGATATATACTGACTCGACACACTTCCATCCAGTTCAAGTGTTTTTCCTTTTAAATGCGAACCAAAAATTTTTAAAGGAGGACAACCTTCAGCTCCCAGGTAATCTATTTTTGCACCCAACTGGCTTAATGCTTCCACCAAAATAGCAATAGGGCGTTGCTTCATTCTTTCGGAGCCGGTTATTTCCCACTCGCCAACAATTTTTGCCAGAAAAGCAGTTAGAAAGCGCATAGCAGTACCCGCATGCCCAATATCAAATTTGTTGGAGTTGGAAAAAAGCGCCGCTTCCAGAACCCGGGTATCATCGCTATCTGATAAATTTTTTATCGGATAAGGACTGTAACTGAGTGCATTTATTATTAAGGCACGATTGCAGATGCTTTTTGATGCCGGTAGTTTAATCTTTCCGTTTATTTCGTTTATTGCTGCAGCTACCTGATAGATCATAGTGTAAATGTGTAAAATTTTATGCCTGCTGTTTTAAAGTTCTTTATAAAAACGGAGTGTATCAAAAATCAGTTCTTTGCTGCAATTTTGATTAATGGCTATCTCTCCAACTCTTGGCAAAAGCGTAAAATTAATTCTTCCCGACTCATTTTTTTTATCATGGGTCATTAAGCGATAAATTTCGTCAAAGTCAGCTTCTTCAATTTCAAACTTACCATAAATCTCCATCATCCAGTTTATCAGTTCATTGCAATCCTGCTGCGGAAAACCACACATTTTTACCGACATAAAGAGTTCTGCAATCATAGCAAAAGCTACTGCATAACCGTGTAAAATTGGCCGGCCTTGTTTCATCGCCATACTTTCGAAAGCATGACCAACCGTGTGCCCAAAATTCAGGGCTTTCCGAATGTTGTTTTCGGTAAGATCGTTGGCCACAAAATGCTCTTTCACATTTACCGAATGACGAATAATCTCCTCAAGGATGTCGTAATCAATCAGCTCGAGGTTAAATTTTTTCAGCTCAGCAAGATGTTCAGGGCTATGAATTAAGCCATGTTTAATCATCTCGGCATAACCCGAAATAAAATTTTCATGGTCAATGGTTTTCAAAAAGTCGGTATTAATAATAACGGCCACAGGTTCCTTAAACACCCCTATTTCATTTTTTAATCCGTTAAAATTAAAACCTGTTTTACCACCAACCGATGCGTCAACCTGCGACAATAAAGTTGTCGGTACATTTAAAAAATCAATTCCGCGTTTAAAGGTACTGGCTGCAAAACCGGCTAAATCAGTAAGCATACCGCCGCCAATATTAATAAGCAAGGATTTTCTGTCGCCTTCATTTTCAGAAAGAAACTGCCAAATCGTTTCAACCGATGCAATTTTTTTATTGTGCTCTCCGGCTGGTATCACAACCTTTTTAATGTTGTTACTCGTCAGAAAGTCTTCCATTCCTGTTATCCAAAGTTTATCAACATTTTCTTCGGTGGCCAAAAAAACCTTCCCTTTTGGGTAGTTATCAATATACGGCTGAAGCGCTTGCTTCAACTTTCGGCTATAAATAATTTTAGAGTAAATTTTTGAATTTCCCATATGTAGCTGCTAAATTGCGTTAAAGTTACAATAAAATTGGCTTGGCGTTTTTTTAACGCGTTTCCGCCCATCAGTTTTAGATATTTAATAACGAAAGATGACGATTAAGAATCCGGCAGAAGTTTCAAAAATTAAAAAAATATTTTTCCTCGTAAGCATTGTAATTGCCCTGGGCATTTTGGCATTGTTTTTACTCGATAAGGTAATGTTTGCGCTTATCGGGCTTGGCGTTTTTTCGTTATGGTACCTGTTTTTTCATGTTGCCGACTACCAGTATATTGAATTTTACGATGACGAGGCTAAAATTGTACTGCACTACTACAAGGCCATAAGTTTTGGTGGCAAAGCCTACCACTCCATCGAATTCCCTAAAAACAGGTTACGTAAAGTTGTGTTCGAAAATTCTTTTTTCGGGCAGCTCACCGATCTTACAATTATTATAAAAACCAAAAGAGGTGTTGCCGAATATCCTTCGGTAAGCTTAGCCGGCTTAAAACTCTCCGACCGCAAACGCATTCAAGAATCTTTAAACTCAATTCTAGGTATATAAATCAGATCTCCCTGCACTTATGAATAACGATTTAAAATACAAACTGGCCTTGTCGATGCTTCCGGGTATTGGCGGAATACTTGCGCGCAACCTTGTGGCCTACATCGGAAGCCCCGAGGGCGTATTTTCCCAGTCGGCAAAAGCCCTTACAAAAGTGCCGGGCATTGGCCAACTGTATGCCAAACAAATAAAAAACAGCAATATTCTGCCCAAGGCTGAAAAAGAACTGGAGTACATCGAACGAAATGGAATTGGTGTTCATTTTTACACGGACGCCACTTACCCACGTCGACTAAAAAACTGTGTTGACGCCCCGCTTATTATTTACACCCGGGGAAATATGAACCTCGATACAGAGCGGGTTATTAGTATTGTTGGAACAAGAAATGCCACAGCTTACGGAAAATCGCTGGTTGAAACGTTGTGCAGCGAGTTTGCCGCGCGAAATTATAAAATAGTAATTGTAAGCGGCCTGGCTTATGGAATTGATATACAAGCACACCGATCGGCACTAAAGCACAACCTTCCTACCGTTGGGGTAGTTGCCCACGGGCACGATATCCTTTACCCGGCAATACACAAAGATACGGCCAGAAAAATGCTTGAAACCGGTGGAATAATTACAGATTTCCCAAGCGGTTCAAAAATAGACCCATCGAATTTTTTAAAACGAAACCGCATTATTGCCGGCCTTGCCGATGCAACAATCGTTGTTGAATCGGCAAAAAAAGGCGGCGCACTGGTCACTGCTGATATTGCTTCCTCGTACAATCGCGATGTGTTTGCCTTTCCGGGGCGTTCTGGCGATCCATATTCCAAAGGCTGTAACCAGCTTATTCGGAGAAATGGTGCTACACTAATTGAAGACATCGATGACCTGGAATATTTCATGGGTTGGGAAAAAGGTGATAAGACCGACGCTGTTCAGTCAAGTTTATTTGTTGATTTGAACCCCGAAGAACAAAAAGTTGCCGACCTTTTAAAAGAAAAAGGTGAACTTTTTATCGATCAGATTTCTGCCGAGCTACAACTGCCTGTAAGCCGGGTTTCTGCCATGATGCTTAACCTGGAGTTTAAAAACGTTTTGACAGCTTTACCGGGCAAAATGTATAAATTAAGATAAGTTGACTTAATTTTCTAATTTTGCACCCAAACAATATTTCCTGAAGCAATTTAACGGGCACGCAGAATCATTAATTCTTTAGTCCATAAAATTTTTGAGTAAAGGAAATAAGCAATTCTTTTTAAAATGAAAAAAACTTTTGAGCAATTAAAAGTTGCAAAATCAATACTAAAAGCGCTTGATGATATTGGGTTTGATACACCAACACCAATTCAGCAAAAAGCTATCCCAATGATTAATTCGGGAGCAAATATTGTTGGCGTTGCGCAAACCGGCACCGGAAAAACGGCTGCCTATTTATTACCATTACTTACCAAGCTTAAAAAGCCAGAAGGAATAGATCCACGAGTGGTAGTTCTTGTACCAACGCGTGAGCTCTCCATTCAGGTTGGCGAAGACATTGAAGAGTTAACAAGTTACTCGGAACTGCGTCATGCAGCAGTATTTGGGGGTATTGGCTGGACAAAACATGCGGCTTTACTTGAGCCGGGTATTGATATTTTGGTAGCCACCCCCGGGCGCATGTGGGATTTATACCAGTGCGGGGCTTTGCGTTTGAAAAAGGTGAAATACCTGGTAATTGATGAAGCAGACCGCATGCTCGACATGGGCTTTATGCCCCAGCTACGTCAGTTACAGGAAATACTGCCAACACGCAGACAGAACTTACTTTTTTCGGCAACTTTTTCTGAGAAAATTGAAAAATTAGCAGAAGAATTTCTTGACCACTTCGAGAAACTGGAAGTTGCACCTTCAGCCACACCGGTTAATTTGGTTACCCAAACCTGTTACCGGGTACCCAACTACCGCACAAAACTTAACCTGATTAAACACCTGCTTCATGACGAGGAGAAGTTTACCCGCGTTATTATTTTTGTAAAAACAAAAGAACACGCCGAAGGAGTTTACAAGGTGGTGCAACGAAAAGCAGAAGGCGAAAAACGTATTTTACACTCGAATAAAGGACAAAATGCGCGTATTAACTCCATTCAGGCATTTAAAAGTGGCGAGGTACGGATATTAATAACCACCGATGTTTCGGCCCGAGGGATGGATGTAAGCCAGGTTAGCCATGTAATTAACTTTGATTTGCCCAACGATTACGACGATTACATTCACCGGATTGGCCGTACTGCACGTGCCGGAAATAAAGGCGATGCCATTACCATGATTGACCCCGCTGCCGAATGGCACTGGAAAAAAATAGAATCTTTAATGCGCGAGCAAATAAAGCTTCAGGAGCTGCCTCAAGAAGTGGAAGTTGTAGAGTCGGAATTTAAAGAAAGCCAGGATATGCTGCGCGAAATTGACCGCCAGCGAAAGGTTGACGATCCTACCTTTCAAGGAGCTTTTCATCAGAAAAAGAGAAAAGGCTCATCAAAACGTTCGTTCGAAGACAAATTTTCCCGAACAAAGGCACGCCAGAAAAGAAAGAAGCGACGGAAATAAAATACCATAAAGTTGATACAAAAAAAGGGAAGCATCTGCTTCCCTTTTTTTGTATATCAATTCTTTGAATTATCGTTCTACTCTTTGACGCGATGAATAGTTAATGTTTAGTGCAGCCGATTTACGCAGTTCCTGCTTTACATCGTTTACAATACCCATTTTTGTATTCTCATCAATTTTTAACGAAGTCACCATAAACGGTTGTTCTGCTTCATCTCTGGCTTCCCGTTCAGCAATAATGTAATCTTGTACATCACCAACTGTCGAAAATTGGTCGTTCAACTGAATACGCGGGGCCTTACCAAACGTTTTCTGAAACGCCGGTAGTGGCTCACCAATATAAATGTAACTCACTAAAGATTTCTTTTCAAGTTTGCTAAGCTCGGTAGCTTCAGGCAAACGCATTTTAACCTTTAGAGTTACTTCACGCATTGTTGTACTAACCATAAAAAAGAACAGAAGCATGAACACGATATCAGGCAACGATGCCGTTGAAATCGGAGGTAATTCCTTACCATCATTTTTTCTAAACTTGCTCATAATCTATTCCTTTAAATTTTACCTTTTGGTTCAGCTTCCGAAATTCTCGACGGGTAGATTTTTCTGATGGCATCTTGTTGATCATCTTCCAAATCTTCGTAAGATTTTCCAAACTTCGTTTTAGCCAACTCGTCTCTTAATTCATTAATGGCAGCAACCAGTTCGTTTTGAACAGCGAGATAGGTTCCGTATTGAGTATCTAAATCGTTTCGCAGCGAGATTACCCCTTTGGTTACCATTACTTCGCCGAAGTAAGGTAATTCTGCAGGTTCTTTCTCGGGCAGGTTTTCGTCGTTGTATGGGTTTGCCATAAACTCTTTTGCCCTTTCGCGCAGATTCTCAATTTGTTCGTAGTCTCCTTCAACCAACAGGTCGTTGTTCTTATTTACAAGAACTACGAAAACGTTACGCTCATTAATTTGCGTATCATCATCCTCCAGTTGTTCCGGAGCCCATTGCGGAAGTTTTCTTCGAAGACCGCTGTCAACGTCCATCGTGGTTGTTACCAGGAAGAAGATCAGCAACATAAATGCAATATCTGCCAAAGATGCTGCCGGTATCTCAGGTATTTTCTTAGCCATAACTTTTTCCTGTTTTTTTTACCACGATTAAACTTATCTAAACAAACGCATTACTGAAGAAGATGCAACGGCCAAAACTGCCAATCCTAAAAGGATATAAACTGCATATAATCCAGTATCTACCAATTTTGCTACACTCTCATTTAAGGTTCCGTCGGCAATAAATTTATCTACACCAACAAATTGTGGAATTTCAGGTGAAGCCAACATATAGGCCAGTAAGGCCACAACGCCCATAAATCCGAGAGAAATAATCCCTGCTTTTGCAGCTTTTTTATCGGTGAACATGTGAAACAATCCTGATAGAACTGCAACACCTGCACCAATAGCTACAAGTATGTAACCCCATACCAAGTTGGAATTAATCCAACTTCCCATCACAGGATCAGTATCTACTTCACTAATGTTTACAAATAACGAAACAAGAAGAATGGTAGAAACGATGATAAGAGCCCATAGTATAATAGTAACTATTTTTGCTGATTTACCCATTTTTCTTTACTCCTTATTTTTTCATGTTATGTTTTACCAACAAGTCTAACAACGAAATAGAAGCATCTTCCATGTTGTTAATAATGCTGTCGATTTTTGCTACACAGTAGTTGTAGAAAATCTGTAGGATAATTGCTACTACAAGACCTGTTACAGTTGTAATAAGTGCTACTTTAATACCACCAGCCACAAGAGAAGGGCTAATGTCACCTGCTACTTCAATAGCATCAAAAGCGCCAATCATACCGATTACTGTACCCATGAAACCAAGCATAGGAGCCAACGCGATGAAAAGTGCAATCCAGCTTAATCCTTTTTCCAAAAGACCGGCTTGAACACCACCATAAGAAATAACTGTTTTTTCTACTACATCAATTCCGTGATCGAAACGGTCAAGTCCCTGGTAAAAAATACTTGCAACAGGACCACGAGTGTTACGACATACGTCTTTTGCAGCTTCAACACCACCATTTTCTAAAGCTTCTTCAACTTTAGCCAACAATTTTTTAGTGTTGCTTGTTGCAAGGTTAAGGTAAAGAACTCTTTCAATAGCAAAAGCAAGACCCAAAATAAGGGCTACTAATACGAATGACATGAAAGCAGGATCACCTTCGATAAATTTTTGTTTTAATTGGCTGTGAAGCGATTTTCCTTCTTCTGCAGCGGCAGCAGCTTCTTCTTCAGCAATTGCTGCAGGAGTTTCTTCTACGGCTGGTTCTACTTGTTCAGTAGCAGTTTCTGTTGCAGCTGCTTCTTCTTCCTGAGCAAGCGCTACGTTTGACGCCATAAAAAACAGCATCCCAAATACGGCTATTAACGCGAATAGTCTTTTCATAATTGATTTGAATTTTTAATTAATAATCTCTTTGAATTTGTTTTTGTATTGCTTTTAAATATAAATTCCTTTTTCCTACAAAAAACATGCCCTAAAATGCATATCCTTTAATTCACAAGAACGGCTCATTTTTGCGGAGAGAGAGGGATTCGAACCCTCGGTACCCTCTCGGGTACACACGCTTTCCAGGCGTGCCAGTTCAGCCACTCCTGCACCTCTCCAATATTATTTTACGTGGCTCCCCAAAAATGAGGGGTGCAAATTAATAAAAAATTGCGAAAAAAAAACTTTGCTATTCACTAATTTCCCCACGCAAACTTTTATTCAGATACATTTTAATTTCCGCAGGTTTTAAGCCTTGCCCAAGCAAAAACATAAGCTTTGTAATAGCGGCTTCGGTGGTCATATCTTTGGCCGAAACAACACCTGCATTCAACAACTCTACACTTGTTTGATATTGACCCATAACTACCTTGCCTCCCTGGCATTGGGTAACATTTAACACCACCACTCCACGCTTAATTGCTTTTTTTATACAGTTTATCAACCATCTCGAGGTAGGCACATTACCCGATCCAAAGGTTTCTAAAACAATACCCTTTAAACCCGGAGTGTTTAATACCGAATTAAATACATTTTGATTGATTCCCGGAAATATTTTCAGAATTACAACATTGTCATCAAAGTCGGTATTTACTTTTAGTATCCCTTTATTTTCCGGATAATAAATAAATTCGGTACTGTATTTTATATCAATTCCAGCCACTGCCAGCTCCGGATAGTTAACCGAACGGAAGGCGCTGAACAATTCCGCATCGCGTTTTAATGTACGATTTCCCCGGTATAACTTAAAATCGAAATAAACACATACCTCTGGCACAATACTAATGTTGTTTTGTTTTGCTGCGGCAATTTCCACGGCTGTTATCAGGTTTTCCTTGCCGTCGGTTCTAATCATTCCTATTGGCAGTTGAGACCCGGTAAGAATGATTGGTTTGTCGAGATTTTCAAACATATAACTTAAGGCCGATGCTGTATAAGCCATGGTATCAGTTCCGTGTAAAACAACAAAACCATCGTATGCATTGTAATGGCGTTCGATAGTTTTTGCAATCTTTATCCAGGTTATCGGATTCATGTTTGATGAATCGAGGGCCGGATTAAACGTGATGGTTTTAATAATAAAATCGAACTTCTTGAGCTCCGGTACCACTTCCTGAATTTTTTCGAACTTCACCGGAATCAGCGATCCGTTTTTAGGATCCTGAACCATACCAATAGTACCTCCGGTGTAGATAATTAAAATAGAAGTTTTTTTGCTTGTTTTTTTGATCATTACCTTTTTATAAAATCGGCATGCAAGTTATTAAATTCCAAATAAATTACGGGCATTGGTTGTGGTAATTTCAGCAATACGGGTAAGCGGCAAACGATATACCTCGGCAACTTTCTGGGCTACATGAACGAGATAAGAACTCTCGTTTCGTTTTCCTCTCTTGGGAACAGGAGCCAGGTAAGGAGAATCGGTTTCCAACACCAGGCTATGAGGGTCGATAGTTGTGAGTACTTCGTCCAGCTTGCTGTTTTTAAAAGTAACTACTCCGCCTATGCCTAAAAAGAACCCGAGCTCTGTTATTTTTTCAGCCTCCTCTTTTGTGCCTGTAAAGCAATGAAAAATCCCTTTTAATGTTCCGTCTTGCTCCTCGCTAACAATTTTATAGGTTTCTTCAAATGAGTTTCGCACATGCACAACAACTGGCAAATTCAATTTTTTGGCCATACGAATTTGATAACGAAAGGCCTCTTTTTGCTCTTTTTCATACTTGCTTTCCCAGTATAAATCGATACCTATCTCGCCGATACCATAAAATTTTCGTCGTTGCAACCAATAATCAATGGCTTCAAGTTCTTCCTGGTAATCTTCTTCAACCGAGGTTGGGTGCAAGCCTATCAAAGGAAAACACATGTGCGGATACGCATCAGAGAGGTCGAGCATATGCTTTATTGATCCTGAATCGATATTCGGCAATACAATTCTTTTTATTCCGCTTTCGTAAGCTCTTTGAAGTGCCTCGTCTCTATCGTGAATAAAATCTTCCGAATATATATGTGAATGCGTATCTATAAACATTTATCTAAACTTATTCTGTTTGTTTTGAAGAGCTGTTTCTCAACTGTCTTTACTGTTAATCTTTGGCTTCAGAAACAGTTTTACTGATAAAACAAGAAATATGCTAATAAAATTTTCGACAAATGTAAAAAAGTGTTTTTGGCTTACAGCTAAATTAACTTTACCTAAAAATTAAATTTAACATTACCTGCTGAACATATTTTCACCCCGATAAAATTTAGCACAAAAAAATCCATCCGAAAACCGGATGGATTTTACATATTTTACTACAAGTGATTGATTAAACCACACCCTGTGCCAGCATTGCTTCTGCTACCTTAACAAAGCCACCCACATTGGCACCTTTAACGTAATTTACTTTGGGGCCATTTTTACCATACGACACACAGGTTTCGTGAATGGCCTGCATAATTACTTTTAAACGTGCATCTACTTCTTCGCGGGGCCAGTTAATTCGCATACTGTTTTGCGACATTTCAAGTCCTGAAACGGCAACTCCCCCGGCATTAACGGCTTTTCCGGGAGCATAATCCATTGCCTCGCTTAAAAAGTCCACAGCGTCTGCCGTGCAGCCCATATTTGAAGCTTCGGCTAATAATTTGCATCCATTTTTAGCAAGCACCTTTGCATCTTCAAGATTTACTTCATTCTCGGTGGCGCAAGGCATTGCCAAATCAACCGGCACCTGCCACGGACGTTCACCGGCAATAAATTCAGCACCAAACTCTTCGGCATAAGGTGCAACAATATCATTATTTGTTGCGCGCAGCTCAAGCAGGTATTCTACTTTATCTCCGGTAATTCCTTCTTTGTCGTAAATATAACCATCGGGGCCAGAGATTGTTACAACCTTTCCTCCCAACTCGTTTATTTTTGTAATAGCTCCCCACGCAACATTTCCAAAACCTGATACAGAGATCGTCTGCCCTTCAATATCTTTACCTATTCGGTGTAACATGTGCTGAGCAAAATAAACCGCACCAAACCCGGTTGCTTCCGGCCGAATCAAACTTCCTCCCCAGGCCAAACCTTTACCGGTTAACACCCCGGTAAATTCGTTTTTTAGTCGTTTATACTGGCCAAACAAATAGCCTATTTCGCGTCCTCCAACACCAATATCGCCGGCTGGCACATCGGTATTAGGGCCTATATGACGATAAAGCTCACTCATAAAGCTTTGGCAAAAACGCATAATTTCACCGTCAGACTTTCCTTTTGGGCTAAAATCGGATCCGCCTTTACCTCCACCCATTGGCAATGTGGTTAAACTGTTTTTAAAGGTTTGTTCGAAGCCTAAAAACTTTAATATACTTAAGGTTACACTGGCATGAAATCGCAATCCTCCTTTATACGGCCCCAGTGCCGAATTAAACTCCACCCGGTAACCGCGGTTAATTTGAACCTCTCCACGATCATCGACCCAAGGTACACGAAACATAATCACACGCTCGGGCTCTACCATACGTTCTAATATTTTTGCTCGTTGGTAACGTGGATTTTTACCATAAAAATCCCAAACTGATGTGATTACCTCTTCAACCGCCTGGTGAAATTCATTTTCCCCCGGAGTTCTTCTCTCTAAGTTTGCGATGAACTCATTTATATCTGTTTTCATACTGTTAGTTTTAATCGGAAATCCGATGTTAACATTTAAACCGCCGCCGATCTGCTTCGATTTTAAATAACACGATAAAGGTAGGGAACTTAACAAGGAAATTACAAACAAAAAGAAAAGATTCAGCCCTCTTGCTAAGTATTGTCTTTCAGTGCATTACACCCAAACCAAAAGATGTTACAAAACACCCTCTGACAGAAATCAGGAAATTGAACCTCATAGCGTAAAACACCTTATAAACAGTCGATTGTAAGCACAACAGGGCAATTCAATTTCAATCCAGAATTTGTCGAATATTTCACTATATAACTTTTAATATTTTTAAGGGATTTTGCTTACAAACTGAAAAACGAAACGAATTTCAGGAATTCTGTTCGTTATGCTCCGAAGCCATACATCTCCCAATCGTTGCTTTTTCTAAATAACAGACAAAAAACAGGACAAAAAAAAAGCTCTTCCCAAACGAGAAGAGCTTTCATTTATTTTTTGAGCTGATTATTACATCATACCGCCCATGCCACCCATTCCAGGAGCACCGCCCATTGGAGGCATCGCAGGAGCATCTTCTTTTTCTTCAACAATTACTGTTTCTGTAGTTAAGAACATTCCGGCAATTGAAGCTGCATTTTCAAGTGCAACACGTGTTACTTTTGCAGGATCGATAACACCAGTTTCGTACAATTTCTGGTATTCATCAATGCGGGCATTGTAACCATAATCGCCTTCACCATCTTTTACATTCTGAACAACAACAGCACCTTCTTTACCAGCATTGGCAACAATCTGGCGCAATGGCTCTTCAATTGCACGTTTAACGATTTCAACACCGGTTGTTTCGTCGTCGTTGTCCCCTTTTAAGTCTTCCAGCGCAGCAATTGCACGTACCAAAGCAACACCTCCGCCAGGAACAATTCCTTCTTCAACGGCAGCACGGGTTGCGTGCAATGCATCGTCAACGCGGTCTTTTTTCTCTTTCATTTCAACTTCTGAAGCAGCACCAACGTAGATAACTGCAACACCACCGGCCAATTTAGCCAAACGTTCTTGCAGTTTTTCTTTGTCGTAGTCAGAAGTAGTTGTTTCCATTTGAGTCTTAATCTGGTTAACACGAGCCGCGATTGCACCTTGTTCGCCAGCACCATTTACTACTGTTGTATTTTCTTTATCAACAGTAATTTTTTCGCACTGACCTAACATTTCAATTGTTGCTTGCTCCAGCTTCATTCCTTTTTCTTCAGTAATTACTGTACCGCCTGTAAGGATCGCAATGTCTTCCAGCATTTCTTTTCTGCGGTCGCCAAAACCAGGAGCTTTAACAGCACATACTTTTAACGAACCACGCAGACGGTTAACAACCAAGGTTGCCAGGGCTTCACCATCAACATCTTCAGCAATAATCATTAACGGACGACCTGTTTGTGCAGTAGCTTCCAATACAGGAAGTAGGTCTTTCATTGTACTGATTTTCTTATCGTGGATCAGAATGAATGGATTTTCAAGATCTGCCACCATTTTTTCAGCGTCGGTTACAAAGTAAGGAGAAAGGTAACCACGGTCGAATTGCATACCTTCAACAACGTCAACGTAAGTATCTGTTCCTTTTGCTTCTTCAATGGTAATAACACCTTCTTTGTGTACTTTTTTCATTGCTTCAGCAATTAATGCTCCAATTGTTGCATCGTTATTTGCTGATACTTTTGCTACTGATTCGATTTTTGCATAGTCGTCGCCAATAGTTTGTGCCTGAGCCTTAATGCTGGCAACAACAGCTTCAACAGCTTTGTCGATACCACGTTTCAAATCCATTGGATTAGCACCGGCTGTTACGTTTTTTAAACCAACGTTAACAATGCTTTGTGCTAAAACTGTTGCAGTAGTAGTACCGTCACCAGCATCGTCGCCTGTTTTGGAAGCTACTTCTTTTACCATTTGAGCACCAAGGTTTTCGTAAGCGTCGCTCAATTCTATTTCTTTCGCAACAGTTACACCGTCTTTAGTAATCTGAGGTGCACCAAATTTTTTCTCGATTACAACGTTACGCCCTTTAGGACCTAAAGTTACTTTCACGGCATTAGCCAGTTGATCAACACCACTTTTAAGCAAATCGCGTGCTTCAATATCGAATTTAATTTCTTTAGCCATCTTTTCTGATTTTTACTTTTTTCTAAATTAGTTAATGTATAAAACGTCAGATTGAGACATCAATAGATAATCTGTACCATCAATATTCAATTCAGTTCCCGAGTATTTTCCGTAAAAAACAACATCGCCAACTTTAAGTTCCATTGGCTCATCTTTTTTATCTGTACCTACCAATACCACTGTGCCAACTTGTGGTTTTTCTTTTGCTGAATCAGGAATAATGATTCCACTTACTGTCTTTTCTTCTGCCTCCTGTGGTTGAACCAGGATTTTTCCAGCAAGAATTTTACCTTTTAAATCTGCCATTTTGTTTTAGTTTTTTATGATTAAATATTTTTTACTTTTTAACGCACACTTTATTACATATTTTATGCCAAGCAACAAAACTTGTTTATGCATTTTAAAACCTGGACAAAATTGCATTTTTGCACACAAAACACCCCACAAAACACTTTACTAACACCTGAAATACTGACAATTACATCATTGTCAGAAACTCTGCCATGCTGACAGAATATTTTCCCTTTTTTACACCTGCACCAATTAATAAGACTAAATAGTATTTTATAACTGCTTTTTCGAAACCATTCCTCGTCAATCATCGTAAATTCAAAAGTCGGAAAACAAGAGCCAGTACCCCGGGACCAATAGAAACATTTAAACTAAAAGCCATGAAACTCAAGAAATTACTATTAATTGGGGTAGTATTACTACCTATGTTAGCCTGCGATGAACCAGACACTAGCTATTTAACAGAAACAAATCTGGTTATTGACATTCCCATAACAGCGCACCTGTCGACATTTAATGAAAACGCAAACCCTGCCATTGAAAATTATGACTTTAATGGTATTGGCATTTTTTGTTTAAGGTATAGCAATGAACTAAAGGGTTGCCCCGGAGACATCATGCAAATAATTCCCGGCACCGGCTCTACCCTTTCGTTTGAGTGGTTAAAAAGTAGCGAGACCATTAAAAAGTTGCAGTTAAACATTTCTTACAAAACACAAGGCGAATCATTGTATGCCAAAATTAAAACGGTTGACCTTTTACAGGCAGGCAGTTCCTTGCACAACACCAACAAATCTGTAAATTTAGACGATATTCTTGCTCCGCTAATCAACCGCTTAAATGAAAATCCCAGGTATTATATTTCAATTCAGGTAAACGGAACAGCAAATTTCAATATCAACAAAAATGCAGAAGTTAGTATCCCCATGCTCATTGAAACTGAATATCATGCCCCACGGTTTACTCTTTAGAAAAGGGCTGGCCTTTTGATATTCTTAACTATTGTTTCACTCGGTAAAAGGTAGAAGCAAAAGCAAAAAGCCATTTTTTTACGCTTTAGTTTTATGTAGTTAATGAATTGACTTTGAGCCTCATTTTATGTAACTTTATTGGAAATACTTCAAACCATAAACAAATGGATGCAAAAAAAACAATGGCCAATCATAGTTTTGATATGTTAGCTACATCAGGGGAATTTATGCAAATGATTCTGAATAATATTACCAGCTGTGTTTTGTTGCTTGATAAAGACATGAAATTACAGGCCTTTAACGATGTTCTGAAAACTATTTTCTCGAACAAAGCAGATGAAGATATTTTATATCTGCTTTGCGGAGAAGCTATTGGCTGTGCCTATCAGATTGAAGAAGCAAAAGATTGCGGCAAAACATCAAAATGTTGCACCTGCGAGTTGCGTCTTTCTGCATTTGATTCCTATCTAAACAACACGATAGTATACAAACAACATATTCAACGGCCGTTTTTCAATAAAAAAGGAGAGCGGGAAATGAAAGATCTTCAGTTTTCAACACGACATTTCTATTTTCGAAACGAAAAATACATTATTCTGATTATTGATGATATAACTAAAAGAATAACTTCCGTAGAAAAAGAACAAACACTAAACAAAAGTGACTAACAGCTTCAGTATATTGAAATAAAAAAGCCGTTCGTACTGAACGGCTTTTCCTATGTAATAAGAAAACTTTTCTAATTAATTATCACCACCTTCATCCTCGCTTGCAGGCGTTTCTTCAGTTGCTGCCGGAGGCGTGGTTGGGAATGTAGGAACCTGTGTGGGATCTACGGCTGTTTCAATTTGCTCCTGAACACGGCTTTGGTCAATACCAGCTTCTTCACGCGGAATAAACCCGGATCCAATCACCGAAAGAAATAAAAGAGCTGCTGCTAAAACCCACGTACCTTTTTCTAGAAAATCGGTTGTTTTACGAACACCCATTACCTGGCCTGACGACTGAAAATTACTGGCAAGGCCTCCACCTTTTGAGTTCTGTACCAAAACAATCAGCACTAAAAGGATACACACGATAAATATTAAAACAGTGATTAAAATATACATCTTCGTCTAATTATTATTCTTTATTAATTCAATTTCTTTAATACGGCCTGCAAAGTAAACACTTTTTTCCGGATATTTCAAACTTAATTTTTGATAGGCTTCCAAAGCCTTATCGTAGTTTTGCTGTTGAAAATATATGGAAGCTAAGGTTTCGCTAACCAGCTCATCATCTTCCTGCACCGACCGCTCTACAAAATACTTATTATCAACGCCTTTGTCTATATCTGTTTTTGCTTTATTATTTTTTATCCGGGGTTCTCCTGATGACAGAAATTTATCAATTAACGAATTATCCGACATCAGCTCGGGCTCTCCTTCCAACTCATAACCAGCCAAAACACTTTTATTCTGCTCAACTTTAAAGACTTGCCCAATTTCATCATTTAAATAGCGGAAAAGTACCTTTCTGCTGGGTACCATAACAGCTACCTTTTTTAAAACCGATTGAAACTCATCGGCCTCAACAATTTTAAGGTTTTTAAGATAGAGCAACCACCCGGCAGTAAACCAAGGATAATCAGATATAAGCTGTTTCAAGCCATCAAGCGTTTCGTGGTTTAATGCTTTCGCATCAGCTACAATTGAATAAAATTGCTCTTTTTCCATCTTACCAGTTTGCAATGGTTGCATTAAAGATATCCTCAGTTAGTTTATCTATAATTTCGACACTCAGTTCTTCTTCAACCGAACTGATAGCAAGGTTACTGTCAAAGTCTTCGTATGCCGAGAAGGTTTGTTCAAAATCATCCTCGGGGACCTTATGGTTCGTATACTTCACCTTTATTGATATGGTAAGGCGCGTTTGTGCCGAAATATCCTCTTTCTGGATCGACATGGGTTTAAATTCGTAACCTGTTATCTGCCCTTCAAATTCAATATCTCCATTTTCCGACAGTTCGTTTAGCGAAGTTTGCCTGGTAAGTTTTTCGCGCAACTCCTCGGTAAAACTCTGGCTGAGTGTTGGATTAATTAAACGTGCCCGGTTTGGAAAATAATACACCGTAAAGGTTTTTACTTCAGGCGAAAGATTGGCTCCGGTAAACGAATAACTTACCTTGCACGAAGGGGCAATAGCGCCAACCAGGCCGGCTAGTACAACAATAAACAATAGTTTCTTCAGCATATCTTATCCCTTAATATCGTATTCTTTTATTTTTCGGTACAATGTTCGCTCCGAAATACCTAACTCTTGCGCAGCGTATTTTCGTTTACCGCGATGTTTTTCAAGCGCCTTTTTAATGAGCTCAATTTCTTTATCGGCCAAAGAAAGCGATTCTTCCACAAATTCTTCGGTATCTTGTATGTTATCTTTATCAACCGAGGTTATATGAATAGGGTTCGGTGCCGAATCCTTTGCCACATAATTGCCATCGGCAGTATCATAAAGGTTACGAATAATTTGAGCCTGGTCTCCGGAAATGGGTGCATCGCGGTTTTCCATTAAATCCAAAACCAGCTTTTTTAAGTCATTCATATCATTCTTCATGTCAAAAAGAACTTTGTACAAAATCTCGCGTTCATTGGCAAACGACTTGTTTTCATCCTGCCGCGAAAACAAAGCAGGTAAGTTTGTCCCGCCTTCAAATGGCAGGTACGGACTTAATGCTTCGGCTGTAATTTCGCGTTCTTGCTCAATAATTGATATTTGCTCTGTAATATTCTTTAGCTGACGAATATTTCCGGGCCAGCGAAAATTAACCAGAGCTGTTCGGGCATCATCTGCCAAACGCACTGGTGGCATCCGGTATTTCTCGGCAAAATCGCGGGCAAACTTCCTAAATAACAAAACAATATCATCAGGCCGTTCGCGCAATGCCGGAATGGCAATAGGCACCGTATTTAGTCGATAGTAAAGATCTTCTCTGAATTTTCCTTCGTCAATTGCCTTCGGTATATTTACATTGGTAGCCGCAATAACCCGCACATTGGTTTTAATTACCTGCGATGACCCAACTTTAATAAATTCGCCTGTTTCCAAAACCCGTAGCAGCCTCACCTGCGTTGATAATGGCAACTCGCCTATTTCATCCAGAAAAATAGTACCTCCGTCAGCTTCCTGAAAATATCCTTTTCTGTCAGCCAATGCTCCCGTAAAAGCGCCTTTTTCGTGACCAAACAATTCCGAATCGATTGTTCCTTCCGGAATAGCTCCGCAGTTTACAGCAATATATTTTCCGTGTTTTCGGCTCGAGAACTGATGAATGATCTGTGGAAATATCTCTTTTCCAACCCCACTCTCGCCGGTTACCAGCACCGACAAATCGGTTGGAGCAACCTGAACTGCAACTTCAATTGCACGGTTCAAACCGGCAGTATTTCCTATTATTCCGAATCTTTGTTTTATTGTTTGTATATCCATAATGTATTCAGTCAACAGGGTGCAAATTTACAATTTTTCGCCTGCAATGACAGAAAGTCAGTTACAATTAAGTTTTTTTAGTTTTTATTCGGCATAAAGAATTCCTGGTTCTACGAATTAATATATTGTTTGCTAAAATGAAAAATTTTCGGGGATTGTTATCTTTGAAGCCTCATACTTTTGAGACTTCTGAAAATTTATTTCGGAAACAAAAACAAAACCGCTTCGCTATGAATTTTATAGGAATAATACCGGCCCGTTATCAATCCACCAGATTTCCGGGAAAACCACTGGCAATAATTAAAGATAAACCCATGATTCAGTGGGTTTATGAAAATGCATCAAAAGCATTGCCGTATGTTTGCGTGGCTACTGACGACGATCGTATTTATACCACAGTAAAAGCATTTGGCGGAGAAGTAGTAAAAACATTGCCATCGCACCAAAGTGGTACTGACAGGTGTGCTGAAGCCGCCTTAAAAATAGCACAATCAAGAACTTTTGATGTTGTTATTAATATACAAGGGGACGAACCTTTTATAAACCCGGAGCAGATTAATTTATTAAAATCGTGTTTTAAAGAAGAGGTTGATATTGCTACCCTGGTAAAAAAGATTGATACCGAAGAGGAACTTTTTAATCCGAACCGGCCAAAAGTAGTGCTTAACAACAAGCATTTTGCACTATATTTTAGTCGTTCTCCTATTCCCTATGTTCGCGGTGAGAAGAATAAAAACTGGATAAAAAATCATTGTTGTTTCTGGAGCCACATTGGCATGTATGCCTTTAAAACCGATGTTTTACAAGAAATTACAAAACTTGCACAAGGAAAACTCGAGTTAGCCGAATCATTAGAGCAACTCCGCTGGCTGGAAAATGGGTATAAAATTAAAACCGCAGAAACCACTTACCAAACAATTGGAATAGATACACCTGAAGATTTAGACCAGGCATTGCAACTGTTTTAATTTTTTCCTGTCGTTATAAACAGGCATACTATTTGTGTTACATGCCACAGGAAACAATTAAACAATATAGCCATGAGATTCATTATACTTCTTGTTTTATCCGTATTTATAGGATTTACCTCTTATGCCCAAATTGGCAACGAAACAATTTCATCACAGGAAAAAATTGAAAATCAGGTAAATATCTACCCAAACCCATGCAAAAACAACAAGGTAACTATCGACTATCCTTCTAAAGAGATTAGCCAAATCCGACTGACAAACATTACCGGGAAACAAGTATTTCTAAAAAAATACGATTTCCCATTACCCAAAGTACAGCTTCAACTCAACGAAATTCCGAATGGAATTTATATAATCCAGATAACTACAAGCGACAACAAACACACTGCAAAAAAACTGATGATTTCACGCAATTAAATTTTGAACAATTTTAACTGTTCGGTGTATTTTACAACGGTAATTAATTACTTTCACCTGAAAATTAAAATTTAAGTTGTGAGATATACCATTTTAACTCTTTTTATTCTATTGAGCTATGGGCTACATGCTCAAATTAGTATTGATGAAGCCCGCAAAAAGGAAGTCGGAGCTATTGTTACCATATCAGGAACAGTTACCAATGGGTCGGAGCTTGGGACAATAAGATACATCCAGGATAAAACCGCAGGAATTGGCATTTACGACAATGCCTTAACCAATTTGCAACGAGGCGACTCGGTTACCGTTACCGGCGAATTAGACGATTTCAATAATTTGCTTGAAATTACTGCAATTAGCAACTATACCAAACATGCCTCGGGAGTGGCATTACCAAACCCTCAAACAATTAACATCCGCGATATTGGAGAAGATTACGAGGCCGAACTATTAAAGCTGAACAATGTGAGGTTTGTAAATGCAGGAGGACAATTTGCCGGAAATGAAAATTACGATTTTACAGATGGTACAGACACTGGTGTTCTTCGCATAAATTCGAGCAGTCCACTTGTTGGGCAGGCGATTCCCACCGGAGAATTCGACCTTATTGCGATATGTTCACAATACTCCTGGACCAACAACGATACCAGAACAGGTTATCAGCTTTTACCACGCGATGCCAACGACTTTATTTCCGGAAACAGTATTCATTTTACCACTGCTGTTCATCCAATCAACACCACAACCAACGCCATAACCCTTGAATGGAACACTGATGTTGAAGGTACTTCAGAAATCAGGTATGGCTCAACCATGAATACATCTGCGCTGGATATGCAAGCAAGTGGATCGTCAACTCAAAACAACGACGAATACACACACCAGGTGCAAATAACTGGCTTGCAGGATGCTGAAATAATTTATGTCCAGGCCTTTTCGGCCACCGAAACAGATACTGCTTTCTCGGCCATTTCTGCATTTGTAACAAAATCCAACTCAAGCGGAAAAATTAATGCTTATTTTAACTCGGCCATCGACGATACCCAAGCGACCAAAAATACGGCAATGAATATAGGAAATGCAATGCCCGACACTTTAATCGCCTATATTAATCGTGCCAAAGCAACAATAGACTTCTGTATTTACAACATTAATAATGCTCAAATAACCGATGCACTGAATGCGGCAAACAACAGGGGTGTTACCATACGTTTTATAACTTGCGAGTCAACAGCTCACGTGAGCACCAGTTATTTAAACAACAACATTCCGGTACTTGAACGTCCCGAGCTCGCCGAAGGTGGACTTATGCATAACAAGTTTGTAATTTTTGATGCCAACACCAGCAACCCAAACGATGCATGGGTTTGGTCGGGTTCAACCAACCTTACCGAAGGACAATTATTTACTGATGCCAACAACATGATTTTTATTCAGGACCAGGCGCTGGCAAGAGTTTATGAACTTGAGTTTGAAGAAATGTGGGGCAGCAGTAACGAACAACCAAACGCTGGAAATGCAAAATTCGGAGATGCTAAGATCAACAATACACCACACACCATTCAAGTTGGAGACATCGTTGTGGAATGTTTTTTCAGCCCATCAGACAATACCAACCAGCAACTAATTAATGCAATGAATTCTGCTGATAATGATTTGAGTATTGAAACCATGCTGATAACCCGATCTGATTTGGCAAATGCCATTACAGATGCCTACGACCGAGGAGTTAACGTTAGTGTTTTATCAAATTATTCAGGCGACAATACAGAAACCGTGAATAACATACTGGGAAATACGCTTCCGGATAACAAATATATTTTTGATGATGTTGCTGCCGGTGTTCTTCACCACAAAATAGCCTTAATTGATGCTCAGCAGCCCGATTCTGATCCGCAGGTAATTACCGGCAGTCATAACTGGAGCAACTCGGCCAACGACAGAAACGATGAAAACACGCTTATTATTCATGATGCTGATCTTGCAAACCAGTATTATCAGCAATTTGCGTATCGTTTCGAGCAAAATAACGGAACGCTTGTTTTATCGGCCTTGCAGATTTCATCTGTCGACCTGAAAGTATTTCCTAATCCAACCGAAGGTCAACTAACTTTAAGTGCCACACAAAATATCGTAAAAATAACGATGGTATCTTCAACGGGCTCAATAATAAAGGAGTGGCACCCCAATACAACAGCGACTGAAATTAATTTACCAAATCAAATAACAGGACTTTTTATTTTAGAAGTTGAGCTGAAAAACGGGACATCCAATTCTTATAAAATTCTGAAAAAATAGAAAAAAAGCTTTCCGTCCGGAAAGCCTTTTTTTGCTTTGTAAATTAGAATTACCTCCGAGCTTTAAGCTTCACTGCATGTCATTGAACAATTTTCTTTCATGCACCTTTCAATATCAAACACATACGTAACCAACAAAACATGATTGTGCCTAAATTAACTATGGATTAAAACCTTTTTTGAAAAAGAAAGTATGTATATTAAAACCTAAATTAAAGTACAATGAGCGACAGGAGATCCTTTTTAAAATCGTTAGCCGGTGCAACTGCCGGAATTGCAATAACATCAAAAGCACTCGGAAACGAACAGAAATCGCGCGACCGACTTGGCGAAGTTCTGCCCAAACGAAAATTAGGAAGAACAGGAGAACATGTTACCATGTTGGGAACCGGCGGCTACCACATCGGATGGACAACCGAGCGCGATGCACAAGAAGTTATTGAAGCATCGCTTGAAGGAGGCGTGCGCTTTTTCGATACCGCTGAAAGCTATTCAAAAGGTGTTAGTGAGGAGCGTTATGGAAAATACCTCACTCCCAAATATCGCGATTTGGTTTTTCTGATGACCAAGTCGACCGGACGCGATGCTAAAACCGTTCAGGAACACCTCGAAGGCTCGCTTCGGCGCTTAAAAGTAGATCAATTGGATTTGTACCAGGTTCACTCTATTCAAACTCCTGATGATGTGGACAACCGCATTAAAAATGGCGTTTTAGAAGTATTACTAAAGGCGCAGCAGCAAGGCAAAATAAAATACCTTGGATTCACCGGCCACCAGAACCCTTATGCTCATACCCGCATGCTCGATCAAACAAAAGAAAGCGACATTTTTGATACCGTATTAATGCCCGTAAATGTGCTCGACCAAACCTATTTCAGTTTCACCAAAAACGTTATTCCTCCAGCCTTGGAAAGAGATATGGGAATACTTGCTATAAAATCATTAGCCGACGGAAGATTCTTTGCAAAAAAAGAAAAAGTAAACTGGACATCAGATGATCCTTTAATTCCAAATTATTTAAGCATTAAAGAGGCCATGCATTTTGTATGGTCGCTACCGGTAAGTGTTCTTATTTCGGGAAATGAGAATGCAACCTTTATGCGTGAGAAAATTGCTTTGGCACGATCGTTTACTGCACTAACTGAAGAACAAAAACTGGCTCTTATTGATAAAGTGCGCGACATTGCCTTAACCGGGAAACTGGAATATTTTAAAAAGAAAGAAGTTTAAATAGCATACAAAGAAAAATCCCGGTGCCTCTGCAACCGGGATTCAAACTAAACCTAACTAAACCAAACTTATGAAAAAACAGCAAATTGCTGTGAAGTATTTCTATTTCTAATCTGTTTCCTGAAAAAACGAGCTTTTTCGCTTTTCAGTTTAATTGTTTTCATGACACTTGGAAAATTACAAATACCGTGCCAGAAACTAATTTCGGGAGGACAAACTGGAGTTGATCGGGCAATTTTAGATGCCTGCCTTGCCAATTCATTTCCATGCGGGGGTTGGTGCCCCAAAAACCGCCTGGCCGAAGATGGAACAATTCCCCGAAAATATCCTTTAACCGAAATGCCTGAAACCGACTATTGCTACCGAACGCGCCAAAATGTGTTCGACTCTGATGGCACTCTGATTCTAACTCCGGGGCAACCGAAAGGAGGCACGCTATTAACCGGAGACTATGCCCGGGAGCTAAAACGTCCTCTAAAAACCATACACCCTGAGATGAATCCAAAACATTTAAGCTCCTGGTTAATTTGCAATAACATTCAAATCCTTCATATCGCAGGCCCTCGGGAAAGCGAATGGCCCGAAGCCTATCCAAAAGCCTATCAATTGGCTGTAGAACTGATCGTTCAAATTAAATTATATGCAATAGAAAGCAGGCCCTGATTTTATTTCAAAAAATAAATATCTTTGCGCAAAATTTTAGGGAACCATTTAAAGGAATGGTTGTTAACAGGTAGTAAATGGAGAATATTCGGAATTTTTGCATAATTGCACACATTGATCACGGGAAAAGCACCTTGGCTGATCGCCTTTTGGAGTTTACCAAAACAGTTAGCGAACGCGAAATGCATGCGCAGGTGCTTGACAGCATGGACCTGGAACAGGAACGTGGCATTACGATTAAAAGCCATGCCATACAGATGGACTATGTGCATGAAGGAACTGCATTTAAATTAAACCTGATTGACACACCCGGACACGTTGATTTCTCGTACGAAGTTTCAAGATCGATTGCAGCCTGCGAAGGTGCCCTGCTGATTATTGATGCCACACAAGGTATTCAGGCTCAAACCATTTCCAACTTATATCTGGCCATTGAAAACGACCTTGAAATTATTCCGGTACTGAACAAAATGGATTTACCCAATGCAATGCCCGAAGTGGTAGAGGACCAGATAATTGACCTGATTGGATGCGACCGGGAAGATATAATCCGAGCCAGCGGCAAAACCGGCGAGGGAGTGCAAGAAATACTCGACCATATTATTGCCAAGGTACCACATCCGCAAGGCGACCCCAATGCACCCTTACAGGCTTTAATCTTTGATTCGGTGTTTAACTCGTTTCGCGGAATTATAGCTTATTTTAAAATACAAAATGGCCAGATACGCAAAAAGGACCTGGTAAAGTTTGTTGCTACCGGCAAAAAATATGACGCTGATGAAGTGGGCGTATTAAAACTGAGCATGCAGCCGCGCGACGTGTTGGGTCCCGGCGATGTTGGCTATATTATTTCAGGAATTAAAACCGCCAAAGAAGTTAAAGTTGGCGACACTATAACCCATGTTGAAAAACCTTGCGACAAGGCAATTGAAGGTTTCGAGGAAGTTAAGCCAATGGTTTTTGCAGGTGTTTACCCAATTGATGCCGATGATTACGAAGATTTACGTGCAGCAATGGACAAACTGCAGCTAAACGATGCTTCGTTAACCTTTGAGCCGGAATCATCTGCGGCTCTTGGATTCGGATTCAGATGTGGATTCTTAGGGCTGTTGCACATGGAGATCATTCAGGAAAGACTCGAACGGGAATTCGACATGAATGTGATTACAACAGTACCTAACGTTTCGTACAAAGCACAACTTACCGATGGCAGTGAAATAACGGTTTATAATCCTTCGGGAATGCCGGCATCTACAACTGTTGAAGAAATTCAGGAACCGTACATTCGGGCCAATATTATTACAGCATCGGAATTTATTGGGCCGGTAATGACCTTGTGCCTCGATAAACGTGGTGAGCTGATAAGCCAGAACTACCTTACCGCCGAACGCGCCGAACTTGTATTTAATCTGCCGCTTGGTGAAATTGTTTTTGACTTTTACGATAAGCTAAAAAGTATCTCAAAAGGTTACGCATCTTTTGACTACCATATGAGTGGCTACAAACCGGCCAAACTGGTGCGCCTTGATATTTTATTAAATGGTGAAATGGTTGATGCCCTGTCAACCTTAATACACTTTGATAATGCCTATCCGTTTGGACGTCGTATGTGCGAGAAACTAAAAGAACTTATTCCGAGACAACAATTCGACATAGCCATTCAGGCAGCCATTGGCGCGAAAATTATTGCTCGCGAAACGGTTAAGGCCGTACGAAAAGATGTAACTGCAAAATGTTATGGAGGCGATATTACCCGAAAACGTAAACTGCTGGAAAAACAGAAAAAAGGAAAGAAAAGAATGAAACAGGTTGGAAATGTTGAGGTTCCGCAAAAAGCTTTCCTTGCAGTATTAAAACTCGACTAACAAAAACACATCATAAAAAATGCCCGAATGAAGATTCATTCGGGCATTTTTTTGTTTTCGATTTAGTATAAGGTATGGTATTAAACAATCAATTTATACCCTTTTCCATGCACATTAATTATTTCAACAGAAGGCTCATCTTTTAAGTGTTTACGCAGTTTGGTAATGTATACATCCATGCTTCGTGCATTAAAATAGTTATCATCAATCCAAATTGATTTTAAGGCATAGTTTCGTTCCAATACTTTATTTGCATTCTGGCAAAGCAACTTTAAAAGGTCCGATTCTTTTGTGGTTAGTTTTACGGCATCATCGCCTTCGCTAAGTGTTTGCTTTCGAGTATCAAAAGTATATTTCCCCAGGGTAAATACCTGCTGAGCACTGGTTTGTCCTTCCTGCGAGGTACGACGCAAAATTGCCTCAATGCGCATAATCAGTTCTTCCATGCTAAAGGGCTTGGTTATGTAATCATCGGCCCCCAGCTTAAAGCCCTCCAAAACATCATCTTTCATGTTTTTTGCCGTTAGAAAGATAATGGGGATATCGGCATTTATTATACGAATATCTTTGGCAAGGGTAAAACCGTCTTTTTTTGGCATCATTACATCCAACACACAGATATCAAAATGCTCTTTCATAAAACCTTTATATGCAGCTTCGCCATCGGGATAGAGTTCGGCATCAAATCCTTTAGCTACTAAATATTCTTTTAACAACAATCCTAAATTCTCGTCGTCTTCGGCTAATAATAATTTTGTTTTTTGTTCCATGGTTAATTACTTATTTGTGGGAAATAAATTTTAAACTTTGTTCCTTTATTTAATGCACTTTCAACTTTAATTGTACCGTTATGCAGGTCTACAATTTTTTTCACATAACTTAAACCCAGTCCAAATCCCTTAACGTCGTGTACATTACCTGTTGGCACCCGGTAAAACCGATCAAAAATCTGCGCCTGATGTTCTTTAGCAATTCCAATGCCATTATCCTGCACAGAAATAAGCAGCTGGCCTTTTCGGTTTTCAGTTTTCACCCAAATTTCCGGTTTTTCCGAGCTGTACTTCATTGCATTGTCAAGCAAGTTAAAAATTACATTTGTAATATGCACCTCATCTCCTTTAATAAGTGCGTTTTCTGCTAAAATTTCGGTATGAAGTGCTCCATTTTTGTTGTTAACACGCAGCTCAAAATTACCGGTAACGGTGCGTACCATATTGTTTGCGTCAAATTCGCGCAATTTTAATTTTAAGCGACCTTCGTTAAACACAGCCATTTGCAACACTTTTTCAACCTGAAAGCTCAATCGTTTACTTTCCTGGTTGATAACCCGCGAAACATGTTCGATAGTTGATGGTGTATTAGCAATACTGCCATCTTGTAACATCTGACTGGCCAGGGAGATAGTTGAAATCGGGGTTTTTAACTCGTGTGTCATGTTATTAATAAAGTCGTTTTTAATATTCGACAACTTTTTTTGACGCATAATTACCATCAAAGCGTAGGCAAAAATTGCCACCAACAATCCGGTTAAAATTATGGTGGGGATAATTGTTAGCCCGGTTTGCTTAAATAAATATCCTTTTTGATGTGGAAAATAAACATTCAGGTAATTGGGTTTGGCGCCACCGTAATCATTCTGAAACAATAGCTGACTAAATTCTTTTGTATTTTTCCCGATATGATAGTCTTTTTCGCCAACCAGAATATCTTCGCGCCCTAATGTTGCATTTGTAACTGCGTATTTATAGTCCAGCCTTATTTCAGCCTGGTTCATTGCCAAAGTTAAAAGGTCTGCCAAACGTGTGGTATCAACACGTTTTTCAATCGGTCTGTCTTCCAGGTACAAAATTTCAAAATTCTTCCAGTTAACATCACGCAACCATTGTTCCCTGCGGCGTTCATTTTCCTGTCGGCTTATCAATAATTGCTCAATGGTTAAAAAGCCGGTACCACCATTTACCGTATCTTGTTTTTGCATTTGATAGCGTTCTTCAAGCTGGCCGTACACTTTCTTTTGAGAGAACGAAAACTGAAAATTCAATAAGCTACCTTTATTTCCTCTCGGAAAAACACCATTGAATTCGTTAGCACCGCTTCCGGGAATTAGTCCTTCCCGAACATATTGTCGGGCAATATATTCCTCATCGGCCTCCAACTGCCGTGCAACCTGTACCAAAGCATTAATAACCTGCTTATTAAACTGCTCCTCCCTGATATCGGCTGCCGATTTTATCATCGACGCCTGCACCAATATCAACCCCGACAGCACAACAGCCATCAACACTATTAATGTTATTAACATTTTTCGACTCATGCGGCAAAGATAATTTTAAAGAAATGCTGATTATATGGCACTTAACATTATTTAACAGGATATAGTGATTTGTAAAATTAATTAACCAACCACAAGCCAGTACAGCCTTAATTTCGCATTATTTAAAACTTTTCAGTTAAAACTTTCTCTATTACTTCCGGGAAATGACGGTATTCGAGCTCGTGTACTTTTTGAGCAACCATTTCGGGGGTGTCTTCAGGTGTAAGCTCGCATTTGGCTTGGAATATAATTTTACCTTCATCGTACTTCTGGTTTACGTAATGAATGGTAATACCGGAAAAAGCTTCTTTGTTTTCCACAACTGCCCGGTGTACATTCATTCCGTACATTCCCTTGCCTCCATAGCGGGGTAAAAGCGCCGGATGAATATTGATGATTGTGAAGTTTTCAACGAGGTTTTCGGGTATTAACCATAAAAACCCGGCCAATACAATCAGGTCCACTTTACGATTTCTTAATGTTTGAACAACATCGTTTGTTTGATAGAACTGCTCTCGACCAAATATAAAGGTTTCCACACCGTTATTTTTTGCCCTTACCAAGGCATAGGCATCCGATTTGTTTGCCCATAGCGAATCGATGATAATTTTTTCATTACCAGAAAAATACTGAAATATGTTCTCGGCGTTGGTTCCCGAGCCTGAGGCGAATACTGCAATCCTCTTTTCTACCATTTTAACGTTTCTTTAGACTTTAAAACTTTTAAACAAATCGTTCAATTTTAGGCAATTAATCGTAATCTACGTGGTTACGTTAACATCTTTTTTAATTTTTTTCTTGGAGATTTAAACCGTAAATGTATTACTTTGCAGCGAATTATTTAAAACAAAATTTAGTATTAATTAAAATTAAGAATTATGTCTGACGT
>ENA-ORCQ01000107-ORCQ01000107.1-marine-metagenome-genome-assembly--contig:-NODE-107-length-55872-cov-4.162040_pt1 | contig 55872 bp, 44 predicted proteins | sample MGYA00237780_ERZ508510 | MGnify/ENA primary metagenome ERZ508510 (study PRJEB26181, sample SAMN06268981) | marine metagenome | isolation source: Tt an E2 anaerobic enrichment on eucalyptus from sediment...
GCGCTCATCAGGATTTCCTTCCACCACAGGTTTGTAGCGAATATGATCCGGAGAAAGTGTTCTTAACCCCCTTTTTGTGAGCAGTTTCTTTTTTGCAACACTCAAAACAAGCTTTTTTTGTTCTTTCGTTAAAGGTGAGTAATCCATTGCAACAGCAATTACCATATTTGGCCTGACCGACCAATCCTGCCGTCCATCTTTTACAACATCAGCCAAATGGTCATGACCACTCTTCCAAAATGTTTTTAAAAAAGCATCTCCAACTTTTTTTATCATTCTTTTCCATTCTCCGGTAAATTTATCATCACCGGATAATTCTGCCAGTTCAACAGCAAAACAAATCGCATTATACCACAAAGCGTTAACCTCTACCGGCAAACCTTCACGTTGAACAACGGCTCTGCCATTTACTGATGAATTCATCCAGGTTAAAGGAATATTTTCTTTATGTGCGTAAACTAATCCCTCCCTGGTCACACCAATATATCCTAATCCGGAGTTTTTGTATGCGAGTAGAATTTCTTTTATTGATTTTCCAAATTCCTTCCAAACAATTTCAGGCTGTTTTATTTTTTTGTAATACTTCATAACAGTCCATATAAACCATAACGAAGAATCAGCTGAATGATATACCGGATCTTTATCATGAATATGATCCGGAAAAAATCCGTTCTTTAAATAATTCAAATAGGTATCTAAAACATTTCTGCAACTTTCCGGATTATTTAATGACAAACACAATCCGGGCAATGAAACAAAAGTTTGTCGTGTAATACTTTCATACCAGGGATATCCTGCAATTACATCGGTTTTATCTTTATTTATCATTACAAATTGTCCCGCAGCATTATCCAAAGAACTTAAAAAAGAATCTCTTTCAACCCGGATATTTTCTTCTTTTGCAAATTGTCTTTTAATTGATGCCGTTTTCGCCTCTTCCGTACCTCCTGCAAAAACTATGCTTTCACCTTTTTTTATTGACAATTCAAAATACCCCGGAACAAACAGATCTTCAAGATATTCGTAACCTCTTTTAAGTTCCTTTAAATATTCCATATTATAATACCAGTCGGGAACAGGAATAAACTCAACTTTTTTATTGAATTGCATAAAAAGCCTCGGGTAATCATCATACAGTTTTGCACTGATTCCATTTCTGGCTTTTTTATATTTACGTTGAACAAACATATTTGCTTTACCCAAATGATGAATATTCCTGAATGCTAAAAAAGGTTTGAATCTGAGCTTTACCGGATTTGCAGATTCTTCCAGTGTATATTTTATAAGTATCTGCTCTTTACTTTCAACAAGCAAACGCTCTTTTGTAAGAACCACATTGCCAACACGATATGTGATTTTTGGAATTTTTCTAAACTCAATATTCCTAATGTATTTGTGACCTCTGGGATCATAGTTTCCTCCTTGATAACGATGAATTCCAAGGTTAAACTCTGAACCGTTTTCAACTATTGTTTCATCAAGAGTAGAAAGTAAAACATGTTTTTCTCCGTTAAATTTTTGTATCGGACAAATCAAAAGTCCATGATATTTTCGTGTATTACAACCTATAATTGTGGAACTTGTGTATGCACCCGCCCTGTTTGTCCTGAGAATTTCTTTATTTAAAGAATATTCAAGGTTGATTAACTGTTCTTTTTTGAAGTTGAGGTATGTCATTGTTCACCATACTTATTTTTGAATATCCAACTCTTTTGAAACCATTCGATTTCCTATGTATACAAAGTTACGGCTTTGCCATTAAACCCTTTATTTTATCATTTTTTCTATTTCAAGTTTTTCTTTCAGGAAATATTTCTTTTCACCATCCAGCTTTAAGAATTTGTAATTTTGCTCTAATTTTTCTGTTTTGTCTAAAATTTTAGAAACAAATTTTAAATGCTCTTTTGTATTTTTGTTAAAAGGCCTGTGTTCAAATGCTTTGGTTATATCCAGAACATTTTCTGAAATTTGATGACTTTCCTTATCTATCAATGCTACTTCAAATTTTTCCCAAATCAGGTTAACTGCGGTATCTGATATATGGATCATATCCTGAGCGTAAAACCTGTAGTCACGCAGTTCGTCCATCATTATTTCGTATGCCGGAAAATAATTACAAAATCCATTTTCAAACTTGTGTATTAACTCATCAATTGCCAGCAAAAGAACAGCCTTACTTCTTTGGTTCTCAACCGCACCATCTTTCCAGTGCCTGACCGGGCTTACGGTAAAAACTATTCTAACCTTCTCATTTATTCTTTTTAGGTCTGTTAGCAACTGAAAATATAAATCTACAATTTCAGCTATGCTTAAACGTTCCCTTTCAAATTCAGAAGCAGGTATTTTGTGACAATTGGATACAATTTTCCCGTTTTTCTTAAACCGGTATACCCACGAAGTTCCAAAAGTTAAAAAGAGATAATCAGAAGACCTTAAAAACTTTCCTGAATGTTTTATTCTTACGTTTATTTTGTTGAGCGTTTCTTTTTCATTAATAGAGGAAAATCGCCCGTGATGATAAAAACTGTGATATAATCCATCTGCATAAACCAATTCATTATTTGTAAATTCTTTTTCCTGAATTAATATTTGTAATGCATTGGCTACCGAAACCGGATTATATAAAATTCCAAACGGATTTATATCAACTTCATATTTTAACCCGTTCATTCGGTTCCCAATATTTTCAGTAAAACAAGACCCAATAAACATGTTTGCTTTTGTATAGCCCGTTTTTTCGCGAAATTCAGGAATATTTACTTCAGTATGAAATTTTGAATTTCTCATCTATTTCACCTTCGGGATATCTATTTTTTTTAAAACCAATGCGGTTCTTGCCGGTAAATATAGTTTTAAGTAATGCTGACTTTTAGCACCGGCCACCGGGTGGGTATAATAGCTGATTTCTTCATCAACCAGGTCGTTACCTCCAAAACGACCGGAATCGGTGTTTAATACAATTTTGTATTTTCCTGAACCAAGAGGAATCCCGTAGTCGGTAAATGATTGTGTTGGATTAAAATTAAAAACGAATAAAAATAATCCACGGTGATATGCCAAAACATTATCCGGTTTGTTTTCCATAACAAAATCTACCGAAGAAATGGATAACAGTTTGTTATCACCAATCATTCCAATCATTTCTTTATCGAAATCGTATAACCAGTGAAATTTTAACTCCGGATCTTCCGAGATACTCCAGATTCTTCGGCAATGATTAAAGGACCATCCGTTTCCCTCACGAGGGAAGTCTATCCACTCAGGATGCCCAAACTCATTTCCCATAAAATTTAAATATGCACCACCGGCAGTTGTTGCCGTTGCCAGGCGTATCATTTTATGCAATGCAATTCCCCTGTCTACTGTCATATTGGGCTGGTCCTTTCTCATACTGAAATACATCTCTTTATCAATCAAACGAAAGATGATTGTCTTATCTCCCACCAGGGCCTGATCGTGAGATTCTGCATAACTAACCACTTTTTCATCCATTCTTTTTGATGTAAGTTGATAGAATATTTCACCAACATCCCAATCATTATCCGATTTTTCTTTTATTAATTTTATCCAGAAATCAGGTACGCCCATTGCCATACGATAATCGAAACCCAATCCTCCTCCTTCAACCGGAAAAGCCAGCCCGGGCATTCCGCTCATATCTTCAGCAATTGAAATGGCATTAGGATTTACCTGTTTTATTAATTTATTTGCCAAGCGGAGGTAAGTTGTTGCCTCGTGGTCGACATTGGCATCAAAATAATCATCGTATTTGGTAAATGCTTTTCCCAATCCATGATCGAAATAGAGCATACTTGTAATTCCATCAAATCTAAAACCATCAAACTTATACTCTTCGAGCCAAAATTTTATATTTGATAAAAGAAAATGTAATACCTCATTTTTTCCATAATTAAAGCAATATGAATCCCATGCCGGGTGTTCGCCTTTTGCTCCTTCATGAAAAAACTGAAACCGTGTTCCATCGTAATTCCCAAGTCCTTCGTTTTCGTTTTTTACCGCGTGAGAATGTACCAAATCCATCACTACGGAAATACCCATTTTGTGCGCTTCATCGATTAATTGTTTAAGATCGTCCGGAGTTCCAAAACGAGATGAGGCTGCAAAAAAACTTGAGATATGATAACCAAAGCTACCATAGTAGGGATGCTCAGGGATGGCCATTAATTGAATGGTATTGTATCCATTTGCCTTTATTTTTGGCAGCATATTTTTCCGAAATTCGTTAAATGTGTGGACTCGTGGTTCTTCGCCTGCCATACCAATATGAGCTTCATAAATCAACAAAGGTTCATTATTTCTTTCATAATTTTCAATCTGCCACTGATATGGATTTTCAGGAGCCCAGACTTCAGCATTAAAAATATGAGTTTGAGAATCCTGTATAACCCGTGTTGCCCATGCCGGCACACGCTTTCCATAATTTATCGCCCAGTGTGTAGAAAGTGCATAAAGGTCTCCATGTTTAATTACAAGGCTATCCAGTTGCAATTCCCAAATGCCATTGTTGAGTAATTTAAATTCAAATTCCTTTTTTTCCTTCCAGTCGTTAAATGTTCCTACCAAATAAATATAAGTTGCGTTAGGTGCCCATTCACGAATAATCCACCCCTTATCAGTTTTAAACAAACCAAAATACAGGTGACCCGTTGCAAAATCAGAAAGCGTTGCTCCTCCGGTTAACTCTTTCTCTTTTGAATCCGCTTCCTCAATACGTTTTAAAATTACTTCTGAAAATGGTTCAAGCCACTTATCATCCTGCACTAATTTTGGAAGATTCTCTTTCATATTCTAAAATAGATTTATTTGCTTTTAAAAGCACATTTGCTTCGTTTTTTATAAAGATAAATAATCGCTTTCAACTATGATATTAATTTTATTAAAAGTGGAAAAAATTAATTGCTTTTGAGTGAAAATGGAAAAGACATATTATACACAGGTTAAAGTGATTAACTTTTATGCGCCAAACAATTTTTAACAAGAATTGTTTTCAATGATCAAAATTGTATAAGATGAAAAAAACCGGATTCACTACCACTGCTCTTAATGTGCCTTATAAAAAAGAAGATCCTCACAAGTCTTTACAAATGCCACTCTACGAATCGGTTGCATTTGCTTTTGATTCGGCAGAACAAATGGAGGCCAATTTTAAAGGAGAATATAATGCCCATGTTTATTCAAGAACATCCAGTCCGACAGTTGAGTATTTTGAGCAAAAACTGGTTGCATTAACCAACAGTCATGCGGCATTGGCATTAAGTTCGGGAATGGCTGCAATATCGAATACAATTTTAGCAATTTGTAAGAGCGGTGAAAATATTATTTCAGGCAGCCGATTATTTGGTCACACCTATGCACTCTTTAAACAAACCCTACCGGAATATGGCATTAAAACACGTTTCTCAGATTTAAAAGATTTTTCACAGATTGAAAAACTGATAGACAAAAATACCCGGGCGATATATTTTGAAACGGTTACAAATCCACAACTTGATATTGCAGATATTGAGCTGCTTGCGTCGATTTCCAAAAAACACAATATTCTTTTAATTACCGACAGCACCATGACTCCTCCCAATGTTTTTAGCGCCGGGAAATGGGGAATAAATATCGAAGTTGTTTCAACTACAAAATATATGTCGGGTGGTGCAACATCTTTTGGCGGTGCAATTGTTGATCACGGTAATTATGAATGGAGCAAAAATCCAAACTTTGAGAATTACATAGAAAAATTTGGCAAAAACGCGTTTATTGCCAAACTACGTAAAAACATTTATCGAAATACAGGTGGAAGTATGGCTCCTCAAACAGCAAAACTAATGATTCATGGACTGGATCTGCTGGAATTAAGAGTTAACAAATGTTACAAGAATTGTTTGGCTCTGGGAGAGTTTTTTGAGTCAAATAAAAAAATAAAACGTGTTGATTATCCCGGGTTACAAAAAGATAAAGGTTATGTTCTTTCCCAAAAACAATTTGATGGAATTCCCGGAACCATCATGTCTTTTGATTTGGAATCGCAAAATGCTTGTTACACTTTTATGAATAAACTTCAGATTATTAGACGGGCAACCAATTTAAATGACAATAAATCACTAATTATTCATCCCTATTCAACCATTTACAATGAGTTTTCAGAAGAGGAAAGAGATGCATCAGGAGTCAGAAGCACCATGATGCGGCTTTCTGTGGGTATTGAAAATGTAGAAGATTTGATTCAGGATATTTCAAAGGCCCTCGAATAAAACTTTCTTAACAAATTCGGGTTTGGTGGTTTCTCTGTCTGACGGCTGGCAGGCAAACTGCCATTTATTTAATCGCGAATCGGAGTTCGCGAAACCCAATAAATGAAGAGTGAGTCAAAATCCTCAACTTGTCTTTTTATAATTAATTATCGCCCAGGTATTAAAGAAAATAGCAAAACCTGTAATAATAATCATGTGGTTTTTGATTTCATTAAAACCACTTCCTTTCATAATTACCATGCGCATTACTTCAATAAAATAGGTAACCGGATTTAAGCGGGCAATCCATTGCGACCATTCGGGCATACTATCCACTGAGGTAAATAATCCACCCATCAACACAAATATCATCATAAAGAAAAATGCCAGCGACATGGCCTGCTGTTGAGTATTTGAATAAGTTGAAATTATCAGTCCGAGGCCTAATACTGCCAACAGATATATGGACAAAAAAGAATAAAGAACCAGAATACTTCCTTCCGGAACAATGCCATAAACAACCCTTGAAACCAGAAATAATCCTATTGAAAAAACAAACATTCCGATAATCCAGAATGGAATCAGTTTACCAAGAATAAAGTGGTGCTTTCTTATGGGTGTAACATTTATCTGTTCTATAGTACCCACTTCTTTTTCTTTTACAATATTCAACGCACACATAAATGCTCCCACCATTGAAACAAGTATTACCAATATTCCCGGGACCATAAAAACCGGGTAATTTAAAAAGCGGTTAAACCAGTTTGATGAAACAATTTCAATTTGTGGGGAATTACTGGTTTTTGAAGGTGGTAAAATTTCGGTTCTTAAATTCTGATTAAAATCTGAGATAATATTTCCTAAATATGTGCTGCCAACCATTGCTTTTGTGCCGTTAATGGCGTTCACTGCAACAAACAATTTCTGAGTGTTTTCTCTGATGATTTGTTTTTCAAAATCAGCCGGTATTTCCAACACCAAATCGGCCTTGTTTTTTTCCATCAGCCGAAATCCTTCCTCAAACGAATTTCCGTAATCAGCCAGTTTAAAATATCCCGATGCCACAATTTTCGAAACCAGCTTTTGTGAAAATGCAGACCTGTCATGATCGACTATACTGATGTTTATGTTTTTGATTTCGTAGTCGGCTGCCAGTGGCATAACCAGTAATTGTATAATGGGCATTGCAATGATTAGCCTCAATATTGTCTTATCGCGAAATATTTGACGAAACTCTTTTTGAAGTAAAAAAATCAATGTCCTCATGACAAACGTACTTTGAATTTTTTAATACTAACAATCAACAAAAACAGTGTCATTCCCATTAAAATCAGGGTTTCCTTCCAAATTGCTGAAAATCCGAGGCCTTTAATCATTATAGATTTTACAATAATGTAATACCATTTTGCCGGAATGATATTTGAAATTACCTGAAGTACAAGCGGCATATTTTCCAGCGGAAACATAAACCCGGTAAACAAAACTGTTGGAAGCAACATTCCCATTAAAGAGATTATCATCGCGGTTTGCTGTGAGGCAGTAGAGTTGGAAATTAGTAAACCAAGTGATAAAGCAGTAATTATTAACAAAGCACTTTCTAAAAACAGTAAAATTACGCTTCCCTTTATAGTCATATCCAACAGGGTTACACTTAATACAAGAATTACAATAAGGTTGATTATTGATAAAAAGAAATAAGGAATAGCCTTTGAGATAACCACCAAAACTGCATTAAACGGCGAGACCAGTAACACCTCCATCGTCCCCGATTCTTTTTCCCGCACGATAGAAACTGAAGTCATTAAAACACTTACTAAAAACAGAACCAAAGCCATCACTCCGGGAACAAAATTGGTTGCTCCCTTAAGTTCAGGATTATAAATCATTCGCATTTCAGTTTCTATTTGTAAGGGAATTTTTCTCCCGGCCATCAATTCTTTATGATAATCACCAATTATACTTGTTGCATACATGGTTAATGTATTTGCAGTATTGGGATCAGACGCATCCGCAATAATTTGAACCTGCGCTTTATTTTCGTGATTTAAACTGTGATTAAAATTTGGAGGGAAAACGATAACCAATTTAACCTTGCCTTTTTTAAAGGTTTCTTCTATTTCGTTGTTATTAAGAAAAACCTGTTCAATTTCAAAGTTCTTGCTTACCTCCAGTTTGTCGATAATTGCACGGGTAGCTATATCATTTGAGTTATCGCAAATTACAATTTTCGTATTTTTTATTTCGTTGGTAAGGGCAAAGCCAAAGAGAATGATTTGTGCAATTGGCATACCAAAAAGCAACAGCAATGTTTTTCTATCCCTGAAAACATGGTAAAACTCCTTTCGTACAAATGCTAAAAACTGCTTCATCCTTTATTTTTAAATTCTTTTTAATCGCTTGTTCTTTCAGCTCCTCTTGCCAAATGATAAAATACATCATCCATAGTGTTTACCTCGTATGTTTTTTTCAATTGTTTTGGTGAATCAAGCGCTGCAATCTTACCATCAACCATCATTGATATTCGGTTACAATATTCTGCTTCATCCATATAATGGGTGGTTACAAAAACTGTGATTCCTTTTTCAGAGGCATCATAAATCAAATCCCAAAATTGACGGCGTGTTACGGGATCCACTCCCCCTGTTGGTTCATCGAGAAAAACAATTTTAGGATCATGAAAAATAGCGACTGAAAAAGCAAGTTTCTGTTTCCATCCCAATGGCAGAGAACCTACTAGTTTTGTTGCCTCTTTTTCAAGTCCCAGTTGAACAAGTAATTCTTCACTCTTGGTTTTTATACTGGCTTTTGTCATTCCATAGATACCTCCAAAAAACTTTACATTTTCAAGGATGGTTAAATCTTCATACAATGAAAATTTCTGACTCATATAGCCAATGTTTCTTTTTATTTTTTCAGTTTTCCGATACACATCGAAACCTGCAACAGAAGCATTTCCGGAAGTAGGAAGCGACAAACCACAAAGCATTCTCATTGCTGTTGTTTTTCCGGCACCATTAGCTCCCAGGAAACCGAATATCTCTCCCTCAAAAACATCAAAGGAAATTTCATCTACAGCTGTAAAACTGCCAAACCGTTTGGTTAAATTTTTCGTAGATATTACAATATTTTGTTTCATATTATTGCATCAGCTGTATAAAACAATCCTCTATGGTTGGTTTAATTGCCTGAATTTCCACATTTTGATGATTCCTGTTAGCAAGCCATTCTTTTAGTTGTTTTTCTGCCTTATTATCCTGCTTAAATGTCAGGTGATGGTATTCTCCAAACGAATTACAACTTTGCACATTCTCAAATTGCCTGATATCCTTTAAAACCATTCCCATTTTCTCAGCTTTTATTGCGTAAAGTTGATCAGGAAATCCGTCAATAATTTTTTCAGGTGTATTTATCGATAAAATTTCACCATTTTGAATCAGGGCAATTCTTTCGCAAAGCATAGCCTCATCCATATAAGGTGTTGAGACAAGAATCGTAATCCCTTGTTTTTTAAGACGTTTAAGCATCTCCCAGAATTCCTTTCTTGAAACGGCATCAACTCCGGTTGTTGGTTCATCGAGAAAAAGAACTGTTGGCCGGTGAATTAATGCACAACAAAGTGCCAGCTTTTGTTTCATTCCGCCAGAAAGTTTCCCTGCCCGACGATTTTTAAAAGGTTCAATCTGAATGTAAATATCACGAATAAGTTCATAATTTTCCTCGATACTTGTATTGAAAACTGTGGCAAAAAATGTAAGGTTTTCTTCCACTGTTAAATCCTGGTAAAGCGAAAATTTGCCAGGCATATAACCTACTTTTTTTCTGATGGTTTTATAATCTTTTACAACATCAAATCCATTAACCGAAGCTTTTCCGCCATCGGGAAGCAACAAGGTAGTAAGAATGCGAAACAAGCTGGTTTTACCTGCACCATCCGGACCAATCAATCCAAAAAGTTCACCTTTTTCAACTGAAAATGAAACATTTTTTACCGCTTCAACTTCGCCTTTGTTATATGTTTTTTTGATATTTGAGAGAATTACATCACTCATTTTTGAATCTTTTAAGAAATTCAAATTAAAAATTCACTTCGCCATACATACCAATCTTGTATGTTCCGTTGTTTATTACTTTTATTTTTACGGCATAAACCATGTTTGCCCTCTCCTCTTTTGTCTGGATGGTTTTGGGTGTAAATTCTGCCTTGTTGCTAATCCAGGTAACAACACCCTCATTTTCTGTAAAACCACCTTCTCCGTCATCCGTAAACACTTTAACTTTTTGATTGAGTTTTACCTGTGGTAATTGGTTTGCAGAAATATAGACCTTAAGAATTATTGAATTTAAATCGGCTATTTTATACAATGATTTTCCGGCAACTGCCATTTCGTTTTGTTCGGCATATTTTGTAAGAACAGTGCCTTCAACCGGATTAATAATTTTGCATTTTTTAAGCTGATCTTCCACCTGTTCCAACTGGACCTGTAGTGGAATAATATCCTTATCAATTCCTGAACTGGAAATTTCCAAAGATGATTTTTTTGCTTCAATCTGTCTTTTTATTACTTCAATCTGAGCATTAATATCATCCAATTGTTTTTGAGTAGCAGCATCAGCTTTGATTAACTTTTCAACTCTTTGTTTCTCTACTTCAGCAGCTTTTAATTGTTCATTTAAAGCTGAGAGTTGAACTTCAATATCCGGCTTTTTTGAAATCAAAGCTTCTATTTGCGTTTGCAATTGTTTTTTCTTTAAATAAAGCTGGATGGTATCGATAAATCCTACCTGATGTTCTGCCTGTAATTCTTGTCCTTCTTCTATGTCAAACACCACAAGTTTTCCGGTTGCTTCAGCAGAAATAATTACTTCCACTGCTTCGAAAGAACCCGTTGCATCAAACTCTCTTTCTTCGGCACAGGACATTAAAAAAAGAATTAATAGAATTAATGAAAAGTATATTATTTGTTTCATGGTATAATGTTTTCAGATTAATTTCCAGTAGTAATTTTGTTGTTGTATAAAACCATTAAAAGTTGGGTTTCGTGTAGCAGTAAATTTTGACGTGCTTTATCAACCGCATTCACGTAAGAAACGTAATCGTTGGCAGTTATCACGCCATTAGCCAGCTGATTTTGCGCTGTATTTTTAATATTTTCCCTCAACTCAATAATCTCATTATCGGTTTTAATAAGGGATTCAATTTTTGTCACTTCGTTAAATTGTTTTTTTACTTCAAGATTGGTGTTAAACAAAAAAGTTTCCTTTTGAACATCCAGGCTGCTTTTATTAAACTCGAGTATTTTCTTTTCCTTATTTGAAGTATAAAAGCCGGCAATATTCCAGTTTAGTCTTAATCCTCCGATGTAAAAAAAGTCGAATTTATTACTCAACATATTCAAGGCGGGGCGGCCCATTCCGGTTTGAAAAAACAAATTAAACTGAGGTAGGTTTCTCGAATTAATATTGTTTCCCTGGATATCAAATATTTGTTTTTGCTGGTCGAACATTGCTAATTCAGGTCTTTCCACAACCGAAGAAAATGAAGGCATTTTTGGTTTTTGGATTTCCGTTTCATCCATTATCTGAATACCAATAAACAAACCCAGCATATCGGTATAAGCCTTTTTTCCTGCCAGCAACTCTATTTCCTGTTGATCTGCTTTTAACATTTCAGCTTTTAATAAATCAAGATTACTTTTCAGAGCTATTCCATTGCGAATCGAAGCCTCTGTTTTTTTTATCCCGGTTTCAATATCTTTTTTTACCAAGGTATTTTGTGTAAGTTGTAAGTCAATTAACAATATCCCAAAATACAACTGGTTAACTCTCTCTTTTAATTTGTACAATTCCACTTCAATTTTTTTGGTTTCAATTTGAGCATTTGCCTCAACCAGGTCTTTATTATTATCCAGCGTAAAAAGGTTGGTAATAGGTTGAACAAGCTCCCCGTAAATCTTATACTGATCTTTACTTATGGTCTCAAATAAAGGCACAGTCCCTGGTAAATTCTCGTTCAACGTTGGTGTTGTTACATCGGATTGATAAGTTGCCTGCCCTCCAATTTGCACCTGAGGCAAATATCCTTTTGAAACATTATCAAGCGAATATTCTTTAGATTGATTAATTAAACCATATTGTTTTACCAATGGATAATTACGTTCTGCCATAACATAACAACTGTCAATTGAAAGTTCGGTAATATTTTGAGCCTTTACCATTACAGTTACAATAGTCATCAGAATAATTACAGTATATATAAATTTCTGTTTCATCGTAATTAGTTTTAAATACGCACCATTAAACGGTCATAATAGATTTTAGCCAAACCGGAATCAATTGTTTTCTTTCCTCTATTACCTTGTTAAACTGAACATCGCTTAATCCGTTGATTTCCTTAAATAAAGGTTTAGCTATAAAAGGGAAGATCAAAAGACCCATAAAATTCATCATAAAATGCTGAAAAGAAAGATTTCTAATTCTACCTTCTTTTATAGCTTTATTGTATTGTTTCACAAATTCTGAATTAAAAACAGAATTTCTAATGTTTATTTTATCCATTAATTCGCCCACATTATTCCGAATTTCGTTAACAATAAACAGGGGAATCTCAGGTTCTCTGAAAAGTAAATCGATATAATTTGAAGCAAATTTTTCAATTTTTTCTTCCAGGGATGTATCGACATCGTTAAAAACTGAAAAAATGGAACTAAAAAAATCCTGAAAAGTCTCAAGCATAACAATATTGAAAAGCTTTTCCTTACTTCTGAAGTAATAATTTAAAAGTGCCAGATTTATTCCTGCCTCTTCCGCAATATCACGTGTTCGTGCAGCCGCAAAACCTTTCTGATGAAAAACAATTCTTGCTGCACTTTTAATTTTCTCTTCCGTCGAAATATTTTTTTCCGAACTTTCTTTTTCCGGTTTCATTCAAATAGTTTTGCACAAAAATATTTATTTTTTTGATTTAATCATATTTTTTATTCAATTTTTTTAATCATTTGATTAACCAAATAAAATCTTGTTGTTTTTAATAAAAATTTATCAGGATTAATTTGGAATTAAACAATTCACTTATTTATTCTATATCCCAGAAAAATCAAAAATACGACATAATCAGATGTTAAATAAAGCTTTTACTATCAACAATTTATCACTGATTTTTACAATTAAACAAAACCATATTTTTTCGAAAATCCATATTCTACCGGGATTTCAGACGTTTTTGTCCCTTTCATTTATAAACAATTGATTGTTAATTTTTTAAAGTTGGATTTTTTAATTTTTTAATTAGTTTTATGTTGTTGACTTAAACAAATTAAAGTTATTTGGATTCAACCGAAAAAGGCATTTAAAATAAATTGTAAGATAACTTCAGCTCACACAATTTGTACGTAGAATCTCAATTCAGGGAATGATTTGGTGAAGAATGACAAAAAGTACGGCTATGAGTATCAACAAAAGAAAATCTTATTCATTGACAGCAACAGATTCGGACTATTTTAACGACAACAAAGACAAGATTGAAATTGTAAGTTGTGTAAACAACGAAGTAAAGTGTAAAAAACAACTTTCGTTGATTAACAAGAGTTATCTTGAATCTGAACAGCTAAGAAGAGATAAAGACTATCCGCGTTCGATAGAAAAGTTGAAAAATGCTTTTCTCAAAACAACAGAACTAAGGGATTTAAAGTGTCAGAAATGTACAATGTTTTTTCAACAAACCATTTCGGATTCTCTTAATGAAATGAAAGGAGAATTAGAAAAACTCACCACAGGTTTTTTTGCCAGAAAATATTACAAACCAAGTTTTACGCTGGTAAGTCAGACGATTTTGGATTTAGAAAAAGTCAGGCTACAAAATTCATTAAAAACAAAACAAAACAAAACAAAAAACATAGCTTAGTACCTTATTTGAATAAAAACGTCAGCTAACTAAAATTTATCCCTAACTTCAATGTAAACCACCCAACATTATTTAACCTCAAAATCAGCGCTCCCGACACATATTTTGCCTTCACCTGTAATTCCTTCCACAATTACCTTATATTTTCCATTTTGCATGGAACTGTAAAACTGAATCTCAGTTTCGCCATTTTTCAGTTCCACTTCAGGATTCCAATACAACAAAGTTCTTAAATCCGGTGTTTTACTTACGGAAGAATCCACCGCGTATTCTGGAGAATTAAAAACAGCATACGGCAAATATCCCGCAATTTGTTTTTCGATAATTCCCTTGCTGCCAATAATTCCATCCGGTTGTTCACCATGTCTGGTATAAATAGCAACAACTCCATTAGAGCCCTTAACACCGTAAAGAGACGTATTTTGTGATGATTTTAGCACCTCAATTTTATCTACATCTGTTAATGGAATTGCCTGAACGGTTTGAATTAATGAATTACTGTAATCTGAACCTATTAAATCTTCACTTTCAAGCTGCGTTATTTCTGCCTGTAAATCCAGGCTCTGACTTCCAACCAAAGGCACTCCGTCAAGTAAAAACAATGGTAATGAATTGTTATTATAACTTCTTGTTCCTCTTATTCTTACAAAATCAATTCCAACATCAACACCTGGAATTTTCCCAACCATATAATCCAAAACATTACTATACGATTGTTCATTGGGATCAACCTCTAGTACAAAATCTGCTGACTCGTATAATCTGATATGTCCGTCATCATCCAATTCCTTTTTTCTGTTTTGCCTTTTCGATGCTTTTCCTTTTACTCTGTTCTTTCTTTTTTCATTGTGTACCTGATATTTCAAAGATGCCAAATCTCTCCGGTCTGTTGTTTTATTACGTAAAATGTTTAGTTGGGCATCTGTCGGTTTTTCATATTGAAATATTGTATCAACCATTACATCCACATTCATTTTCCCATTTTGGGTTTTGGCCTGAACATGAATTTTTGCAGAGTCGTTAAATAATAATCCTTTAAAAATAAATCTTCCCAGGCTATCAGTATTTTGAGTTAAAAATGCCAATTCCTCATCTTTTTGAATTGCCATTGTAATTTCTCCATTTTTGATAATATTGTTGCTTAATGTATTGGCCGCAATTCCTGAGATATTTATTCCCGATTCCTGTCTAAATTCCAATTTACCTGAACTGAAAGGCGCTGTATTCCAAAAATAATTATCATGATCGGTTGTTAGCATTAGCAACCTAAGCTTTGCTTCTGAACTTATTACTGAATCATTTAAAAAATCCTTGGAAGATTCAACAAAACCATTGATTTCTGAATCAATTAAAAGCTGTGAGAAAATATTTTTAGAAAAGTCACCTTCAGGAATAGTTAACTCATGCACTACTGCAACAGAAAGATTTGCCTGGGACAAAGAATCAGAAAAATCGTAATTTCTGATATTTATCTTCACCTTTGATTTTTTATCATATAATTTTTTGTCAGCTTCTACAAACAGATTGTTTTTTTCAAAATTTTCAGAAAAAACAAGTCTTTCGGAAACCGGTTGAAAATCTTTATCCAGAAGAAGCAATTCATTAATGCCCGGTTTTAGCAAATTACTTTTTATTCTAAGAACCTTGTTTACTCCTTCCATTTTAAAATTTTGATAAAACAGCACTTCACCCCTGTACATATTTATCAGCGAATATTCATCCTTAGCAGGGGTTTGTGAATTTCCTGATATATTAAGAATTACCTCCGTACTAGTATGATTTACCAATTGGATTTTCACTCCGTTTTTTACTGCATTAAATTCATGCCTGAATTTTGGAAAGCCATCAATCGTAGCATAATACTTTTTATCTGATTCGGGCATTAAAAACAATAAGCCCATTCCTTTAAAATCTGAAGAAAATGAGGTAACAACAGAACCTTTACTATCTTTTATTTTTCCACTTACTTCAACACCGTAACCAAATTTGTCTGTAGCTTTAAAAGCAACAAGATTAGTTGAATTTTCCAGTAACACACCACCTTCAGGAAGGAAATGAACATTTTCTATCATGTTTCCTGAGGGATTGCTTTTGACCGTCATTCTTGAAGAACCCGAGATAGTGGATATTGTAATATGTTTGTAAAAAAAGGATTGCGGACCAAAATTTAAAAGATAATTGGTATGTGCCTGTAATAAGTAATTACCTGATCGTAATTTATCAGAGATTGCAATTTTCCCAGAAGCCTGTCCTTTGACCGAAAGCAAGAGTGACTGATTAACCGACTGCCCGGCTTCATTTAATAGATTCACATAAACATTTTCTGCCCCCGGAAGTAGTTGACCTGATCGGCTGTCTATTAAATAAATCTTGAACCATAACGTATCTCCGGTAAAATAATTTTCACTGTCTGTGTGAATATAAATTTTTTCTGCCGGAATTTTTTCGTTCGATGATATCCAGTTTTCTATTGACTGTGAATAAACGACCTGAAATGTGAAGGTTATAAAAAATGAAAACAACAAAAAATGTTTTAACATGGCTTATTATATTTTTGTTCTTCTGTAAATTTACACAATCTTTTTTTTGCAATATCAATTAAGATTTTACTGTTTATGAATGGAATCTTCAATTTCGTTCTCTTAAAAACTCAAATAGTTTATTAATGCGTTCTACTTTGGTTTCTTCATTCTTTGTTTCTTCAATAAACTGAATCCAGTATTTCTTGTAAAAATTTGAGAGACTTTCAAATGCCTTTTTCATCTCCGGTTCATTATCTAAAAGCCATTCAACATAATCGGGGATTTTTTTTACCACTTTTGGAGCTTCATCCTTTTCAACTGTAATTTGAACTTCGTCGCCCTCATTTTTACCTATTTTCTCCCGGATTTCCTTACGGACATAAATCCAGTGTTTTCCTTCTCCCCTTGGCAAAAGACTCAGTTGATATACTTCACCATCGAATGATACTTTAACCGGGACTGCTCTTCTTGTTCCAAATGTTGTGAAAGCATCAAACGGAAATTCGGCATAAATACCATTTTGTACTCCTTTTATCAATACCGTTCTATACTCAAATTTTTTAGTCATTTGTTTTTCCCCTTATAAAATCAAGATTTCGTTTTAAACCCTTAAACCCTGTTCTTTTAACTGCTGATTTTTTAAACAGCTGGTTAAAAAGTGGTTTTTCGATATTATACCAATCAGCAGATTTCATCTCAAGTAATTTTGATTTGGGTTGAAATTCCGGCTCACTATGAGGGGAGGACTTTAAATTCCACGGACAAACATCCTGACAAATGTCGCACCCAAAAATCCTGTTTTCAAACCGGTTCTTTAATTTTTTATCCAAATCTCCCTTTAACTCTATGGTTTGGTAGGATATGCAAAGCCTGGCATCAACCACCCTGTTTGCTACAATTGCTTTTGTCGGACAAGCATCAATACATTTGGTACATTTTCCACAATGATCGTTTACAGGTTTTGGATTATCATATGGCAGTTCTGTATCTAAAATCAGTTCTCCTATAAAAAAGAAGCTTCCATGTTCAAGCGAAATCAGGTTACTGTTTTTTCCCACCCAGCCTAATCCGGCCTTTTTGGCCCATGCTCTTTCCAGCACCGGTGCCGAATCAACAAATGGCCTTCCGTTACAGGGATTAATTTCATCCTGAATAAATTGAAGTAATTGTTTCAGTTTATCTTTCATTACAAAATGATAATCTGTTCCATAAGCATATTTCGAAATCACCGGGGCTGATTCATCGGATTGAGTCTTTTCAGGAAAATAATTCTGGAGTACTACAATAATGGTTTTTGCATTTTCGAACAGTTTTGCCGGATTAAGACGTTTTTCAACATTTCGCGCCATATACGACATTTCTCCATGCATTCCGTCGTTTAGCCAATTCTGAAATTCTTTTTCCTCCTCAGCTAGAAATTCAACAGGCAAAATCGCACAATCAAGAAATCCAAGAATCTTTGCTTCTGATTTTATTGCCTCTGATTTTTGCTTTTGATTTTGCATTGTTAAAAATAACAACTTTATAACTTGATGTCAAGAATTAAAAAAACCTGCCTTACAACAAGACAGGTTTACCAATTCCATCGAAAGATTTATTACTTCTTTTTCTTTTTTAACAGGACAAATGCAACGATTGCAACTACTACAACCACGGCAATTATAATGATTGTAGTGGTATTCCCTGATGAAGAAGCAGATTCTGCTCCGGTTAATAAATCCTGTTCCATGTAAGAACTGTCCTGTACATTTAAATCTTCAATATAAGTTCCTTCTTCCTGAGCCATTAACATATAAGGCAGGCTTAAAATCATTGAGACAAATACGCTTGTTAATTTTTTAATTTTTTTCATTTTCCTAAAATTTACTGTGAATACTATTTTAATTTATTATCTACTTCTTTTAACAACGATGCTGCAACTCCATATCTGGGGTTTATTTCAGTCAATTCGTTTAATACTTTTTTTGCCCCTCGAAAATTCTTTTTATCATACAAAGCTTGTGCTTCGAGAAAATAAAAAGGTTCATATTTGGGGTAGATTTCTCTTCCACGCTGCAAATATCTGTTAAAACTTTCAAAATCTTTTCTAATCAGGGAGTTTTTTGCCAGTTCAACAAATAACCAAACATTATTTTTATCGGCCTTAATTTCTTCTTCAAGCAAAATTTTTCCTACTTCAAAATCTCCGTTTTTAAGATTTTTAATTCCTGTAAAGTCGTTTTTGTTATCTCGCTTTAAAAGAACTGCAACCGGATTTCTTTTATGGTAATAAGTTTTTACAATTTGGTTTGATTTCCATTTCCCGTTTTTTAGTAGTTCCGGATGTAAATAGTTTACTCCGAATAATCCAAAATCCCAATCCAATGAGCTTCTTTCAAGATATCGGGTATATCGGTATTCAATATTATCATGTCTTTCGAAATAGTTAGAAAGATTACAATTGCATGCAACAATAACTTTTTCTTCTCCAATTTTTTCTATCAGTTGTTCTGCCGGAATTTTCAGGCCATGAAAATAATAGTCGTATTCCATATTAGACCATGCCTTTTTATTTCCACCTGAAATTGAATTAAAATAAATATAATCGGCCGGGAAAGTAGCTGCCTGATGCTGTATTGGCAGAATCATTAAAAAAAAATAAAATATAGCCGGTACAACCTTTAAAGCAGGTCTTTTAAAAACACTTGTTAATCGCGCTATTCCAATCGATGCAAAAATTGCTAATAACGGAATTACAAATAACATTTGCCGGACTCCACTGTATAAATTTGCCTGTATTACTATAACATATACTAAAGGAAAGAAAAGTGTAAAAAGCAAAAACAACTCATAAAAGAGTTGTTTTCCACTTTGTTTCAAAAAATTCCTGAAAAACAAAATCAGAAAAACAGAAAAACCATAGTAAATAAATTCCGGGGTTGAAATAAACAACCATTTGGGAAGATAATACCATGTTAGTTGTGTGCTCCACAACCATTGTCCGTTAAAAACCTGTCTGATACTTACTTTGTAATGTTCCATTACCTGCAGGCTTTCCAGTGGGTTTACAAAAATGTTCTGCAAGGCAAAGGGCCAGAAAAGTAAACCTGCAAAATATCCTATTAGCAGGATTACCAGCCCTTGACCCAATAACCTTACAAGACAAAGTTTAGTTGAAAATATTTGTTTAAGTAAAAAAGGTTTCAAAATTAAATATGATACTATTGCCAGTCCGGTGTAGGCAAATAGAATAAGCCCTCCAATTCTTACAGAATTTGTAAAAGCAATTGCTAATCCAAGCAGAATTGCTGTACTCCAACTGATTTTTGGAAGTTGTTTTACCAAGCGAAGGATAAAATAAATCGCTGCCAGATATCCGGCAGCAAATGGAATATCCTTTAGGTTTCCAAAAGCATGGCCAAATAATCTTGGCATGGCCAGAACAGAAAAAACTGTTAGCGCGGAAACCCAATATGAATTGCTGAGCTGAAAGCTAATTAATCCGGCAAAGAATAATATTAACCAGAAGAAAATCGCACCGGCAAAATGCCTGGTTAGAAATTCATTTTCTATATTAAATACCCGATTAATCAGGGCGGTAATATTATCAACCGATTGTCCGTAGTATTTTAAATTTGTGATTGGCGTATTTAAACAAGAATCATCTTCACCTCCAGTAAAATACCAGTTAACTACTTTTTTGGCATGAGGGTAATGTAACTGTTCATCTACATTAACTGCTGATTTTGGAGCCAGGAATACAAGTATTAAAGCAGCAAAAATTAAGCTGCTTACAAATGCATTTCTTGCAGTTAATATGTTGCTTAACTTATTCATAAACCTCCTTAATTATATAAACAGGTCGGTTTTGGACTTCTTTGAAAATGCGATAAATATACTCACCGATAACTCCTAAAAAAGTCAATTGTACCGAGCCAAAAAAGCAAACTGCAATAAATGTTGATGACCAGCCGATAGGAGCAAATCCCATGAATTTTGACACCAGCGTATAAACGATTGCTCCCAGAAAAAGTACAATACCCAGTATTCCAAAGTACAGACATAACTTTATCGGCCATTTTGAGAAAGAGTAAATTGCATCAGCTGCCAATGCCAAAAGTTTTCTCCTGCCCATTTTTGCTTTCCCTTTTAATCTGACTGGTCGATCAAACTCGATAAATTCATGTTTAAATCCGACAAAATTTCTGATTCCGGGGAGGTATCTGTTACGTTCAGAAAACTCTAAAATTGCTTTATGGGCCTTTTTATTCAGGATGCAGAAATTTCCGGCATTTGCCACCTGCTTCTCTTCACTAATCTGGCTAAACAAGCGATGAAAAATATCAGTAAATACTTTACGTGTCAGGCGTTCATTTCTTTGATCTCGCACAGCAGTAACGATATCGGCTTTGCCTTCTTCAATTTTTTTATAAAGCACCGGGAGTAGTTCCGGAGGATCCTGGAAATCTCCATCCATTATTATAATGTATTCTCCCTTTGCCTTGTCCAAACCAGCTGTCATTGCTGCCTGTAAACCAAAATTACGTGACAAGGAAATTATTTTAAGTCTTTTATCTTTTTCTCTGTAATCCAGAAGTTTTTTTAGGGTTGAATCTGTACTTCCATCGTCAACACATACCACTTCAAAATCTTCCTGAATTTTTTGAAGATAAGCGAAGACCTCTTTTAGCAACTCATCGACCAGATTGCCTTCGTTTAACAGTGGTATGACTACGGAAATCATCATTTAAAATTCTAAGCTTTATGTTGCGTTCCAGGCACCGGCAAAGGAAATTCCATTTCCACAGGTCCCATTTCGTAATTTTCCGGCCCCAGTTTCATTGTCGAATTCATCATATCATCCCAGGTAACTTTTTGTCCTGTATAAGCTGCTGTACGAGCCATAATTGCAGTAAGTGTAGAGATTGCTGTTCTTTCCGCTTCCACAACAGGTTTGTTGGTTCGTATTGCTGTAACCAAATCAATGTGTTCCTGAATATAGGGCGAAACAGCCACTACTCCTGTAGATCTTCCGTCTTTATTTTTTGGATATTCGTATTCCCATTTAACAGAACCGTCAGGATTATAAATGGTGTTTTTACAATTGGTGTATCCTTCAGTTCCTACAACTCTCTCTCCCAGTGTATTTGCACAACCATCAACCTGACGTGACATACTGTGTGAGAAAACACCGTTTCCAAATTCAAAATCAATGCTGAAGAAATCATACTGATCTCCGGTTAATCTTCTTGCGCGCCCGCCGAAACCAATGGCTTCTTCAGGATGTTTTCCAACAAACCAGTTTACGATATCAATATTGTGAACATGTGTATCCAGTATGTGATCGCCACATAACCAGCAGAAGTTGTTCCAGTTTCGAAGCATATATTCCATGTCACTCCAACCCTCTTCACGGGTACGAAACCAAACGTGCGACTGCAGCCACCAGGCCTTAGCACTAACAATTTCTCCAATAGCTCCTGATGCCACTTGTTTATAAGTCTCCAGATAATCGCGTTGATGGCGGCGCTGTGTTCCAGTAACAACAGACAGTCCCAGATTTTCTGCTTTTTTTGCCGTAGCCATAACCTGACGTGCACCAACGGGATCAACACAAACAGGTTTTTCCATAAACACATGTTTATTTGCCTGTACACAAGCATCGAAATGTGAGGGCCTGAAATGTGGTGGAGTGGCTAAAATTACAATGTCAAGATCAACTTCCAGCAAACTTTTATATCCATCAAATCCCCAGAAACAATTTGCTTCAGGCACTTCAACACGTTGTTTTGATAATTTATTTCTACAATCCCATACCTTGTCTTCAAAAACGTCGGCTAAAGCAACCAGTTCAAGATCATTCCCGGCTGCTAAAAAGTTTAGTGCAGCACCTGTTCCTCGGTTTCCGCATCCAACCAATCCGGCACGTAGTTTTACCCCATCAGGAGCTTTATCCAATAAAGGAGGAAACTCATAATCAACTGTTTTTGTTTGCTTACTGCAAGAACTCAGTGCATTCATGCCGATAACTCCTGCAGCACCTATTAATGCAGTTTTCTCCAGAAAATTTCTGCGTGATAGTTGATTCTTTTCCATAATATCTTAGTTTTTATTTTTTTCTGAATTCATCCGTTTATAATTGTATTTTTCAAAGCAACGGATGGAACTCTCTTCAATAATCATTATTAAATTCGTAACTTTTCTCATTAAGGTCGTTTCATTTCTTCTTCATTGTATTCGCACACTACCCTGAATCCAACACTCTTTACATCGGAGTACCACCAAATACTTTTTGGTATTTGCGGATCAGTCACCAGCCAGTCTTTTGTTTTCGTAAAGTCCCTGCGAGCAGCACGTAAATCTTTTGGTGTGTTTTTAAAAGAACCCCCACGAACCACATGTTCCATTCCGTTTCTTGGCCCTCTTGGATTTTTTACTACTCCTTTTGGATATTTTCCGTAAACCTGCGGATCATAATAATCCAAACAAAATTCTGCAACGTTACCCAGCATATTTTTTAATCCAAACGGATTGGCTTCTACATATTCAGGAGATTGAGTTTTGTAAGGACTATTTCCGTAGTGAACTGTATATTTATCGACAATCTCCATATCAGCGCCAAACAACTTTTTAAAGAAGCCGTCTTTTTCATAGTCTTTTGGAGAACCTTCAAAGAAATAAGGTGTTGAAGTTCCACCCCTCGCTGCATACTCCCATTCAGCTTCTGTAGGCAAACGATATTTTCTGCCGGTAACCTGTGATAACCATCTACAATATGTTTCTGCTGCATGATGGCTCATTGTAATTGCCGGACGGTCTCCTTTACCCCAACCCTGATCAGGGGCACCCCATGGTGGTGTTGCTCCCGTAATTACATCAGAATCTTCATCCACTTCCTGTGCCTCTTTTCTTCCCTGTGAACTGGTGGCATTAAAAAATGCCAGATATTCATTCCAACTTACTTCAATTTCTGCCATAAAGAAATCGTTAACCAGAACGTCCCTGACCGGTCCTTCATCAGGTCTGCGATAAGGTTCATCCACCGGACTTCCCATTTTAAATTGCCCTCCGGGAATTGCAATCATTTTGAATGATACAGAGGTTTCCGGAATTTTTTCGATAAAAGTTTTAAACTCAGCAACCTCTGTTAATTCTGTATATATTTCTTTATCCTCTGTGGATTCTTCTGTAAGACTTAAACCGGTTTCTCCCCTGTAATGTCCAACGTTGAGATGGCAATGTAAACAGGAAGTATTTTCCGGATCGCGTAAATATTTTATATGAGCCTGACTTCCCAGTTCATTTAAAGTTGAAGGGAAAAGATTAGTATGACATTTTTTACATCCATCCTCGTATACAAAACGTTGTGCTGCTTCTTTCGAACGTTTTGCTGTCCAGTCTATGTCTTCCGGCTCTGTAGTTAAGTAAACATACAAATCATGAAAACCATGGTATGCTTTTCTTCTTAGGTATCTTCCTTTTGGATCCTCCGGTGGTAAATGACAATCCACACATTTGACGGAAACTCCACTTCGTGTGTCGTTATGCACTGATAGTTTCCAGGTCACATCAGCATGCGGATGAACGTGGCAAGAAGCACAAAATTCATTGGTAGATGTATATTCAACCGTCTTATTGGTTAAGGCAAGTAACAGAATTGCAACAAGGCCACCGGCAACAAACAAGAGGTAGTGTTTTCGTTTAATCGTCTTATCAGTCATTCCAACTTTAATTTGACACAATAATAATGACCGGATATTAGAAAAAACTTAACGTACAAACCAATACGTACTTAATCAACTCTTAATTTTTTCTTAATATTTTTTATTTTTGCCTGATTCACTGAAACTTACAAAACATAAAAAAATTTATTTTTTTATTAGTTATTCAACATATTTTAATACTTTTAGCGAAATATTAACTACAAATTAAGTTCTTAATTCCTGCAGTTTAAATCAGGTTTATGATAAGATTTATTCAAAATACTTGTTTAATTATAGTATCACTTTTATTAGTGTTTTCCGGTAAGTTATTTGCAGAAGAAATTACGGATAAATCTTTCCTGATTTCAAAAATCAGTCAGCAAAACTTCAACAATGAGGGTTTATGGGAACTCATGAAAAACAACGAGGCTACAGGCATAGAGTTTAATACGGTTTATCAAAACAAGAATCTGATATTGCAGAACTCTTCCATTTTACTCACCTCAGTTCTTGACAAAATAAATGAAGTTATTCAACACAATCCATCAAAGATATTTCCTGTATTTATAAAATTCGACAATGATATATTGCTTTTGGATTCAATCATTAATGAATCTGAAGTTAAATCTTCGATTTTCTATTTACCCCAGGGAGAAACATGGCCATCTGTTGAATATCTTGTTCAGGCAAACAGACGGGTAGTATTTTTTGTTGAGGGAGATTTTATAAATCAAAGCAGGATTCTGCATGAAGTAAAAAAATATGCATTTGAAATCTCTGCCAATGCCGCAGCAAACAGTTTATTTGGAATTAACAACTCAGAAAAAATAAATCAGGAGCTTTTTATTGTTCGTAATTTTGATCAGATGCCGATAAAAAAGTCCAGTAGTCAGTTAAATAGAAATCTTGTACCGGATTACATAAACTTTCTTTTAGAAAACTGGAAAAAATATGGAAAAAAGCCAAATTTTATTTTTGTAAGAAACCAGATATTCAACTTTAATTTTATTATTGACCAGCTAAATTCTTTTACATGGATAAAAGGTGTAGCTAAGATTTCTGATAAAAACATAGACAAGCTGTATTGGAAAAATCCTGATATTTTGGTTACTGGTGGAAAGTTTAGCATTCCATACCGTGGAGGAGAAGAGTTAATACTTACACCATTTGTTCCGGGGTATAAAATGACACCCCAGCAAATAGTGGTTACAGGTGAAATGAGAATACCCGAGAGTTACGATATTTTGGCAAACCCGTTGGTATTGGGAGAAGATTTAACCGGTAGTTTTAGTTTTGAAGAGATAATACTAAACTCGGTTAATTCTGAACAAACTTTTGAAGGAAATAATTTTTCTTTTAGTCAGGATATTGAAAGGGGAAATGTACTGAGACTTCCCGAAAATGCAAGTATTAATTTGGGAGAACCCGAAATTTACGGTTTGAGGAACAGCAGTTTTACTGTGAGTTGTTATGTAAAATTCACTGAAATACTTGAGTTTGGAGACAATGCTATTTTAGGAAATTACGAATCAGGGTATCGAAAAGGATTACATTTAATTCTGCGCTCCGGACACCCCTATTTTGGTTTATGGGCTAACGATTTTGTTGCAGAAAAAGTATTGGAACCAAACACCTGGTACCATTTAACCTGGCGGTATATAATAGAAACAGGCGAACAATCTATTTTTCTGGATGGGCAGTTTATTGGAGGATCTGATGGTCATCCTCCTTTTTCGGGTACCGGTGACATTCATCTTGGAAGTGCACTTTCGTCAGGTGCCAGTTTAAGAGGTTACATTGATAACCTTTACATATGGAAACGTCCTCTTGGAAATGAAGAAATTAACAGATTGGCTTTGGATGAAGAAATTCAGTTTGAAAAAGAAATTGTTTCTGCAGGAAATAAAAGACGGGCAGAATTATGGATGATTCTTATCGCAGGAGTTGTTGTTTTTGGAATTGTCTTATTTATCATTTCAAAAAGATTAAAAAAGAAAAATTCGCTTGAAAAACCTGAGTTTCAAAATTCTTCGAAAGATAACCAGGTCCTTCTTTTTGGCGATTTTAAAGCAATTAATAAAGAAGGAGAGAATGTATCCAAACAGTTTACGCCAAAAGTAAAAGAGCTGTTTCTGTTTACTTTGATTCAAACACAGAAAACAGGAATTGGAGCTAATGTATCAGATATAAATGAAGCACTTTGGCAGGGACTTCCCTCAAAAAAAGTGGCCAATAATCGTTCGGTAACCCTAAATAAATTGCGTAAAATTTTACAACAATTTGAGGGGATTGAAATTGTGTCGAACGATAAAAGTTTAGTGGTTGTTACAAAAGAATCATTCTTTTGCGATTATGTTGAAGCCTTTAAACTTTGTCAAACACCAAACGGAATGGCGAAACAACAATTGGTTTTGTTTTTTCACCTGGTAAAAAGAGGCCGCTTTTTAAAGGGAACAAACTGGCCCTGGCTTGATGAAGCAAGAGGTTTTACCGGAAACCAGGTAATTGATAATCTTTTAAAACTGGCATCGTTGTATAAAAAGGAAAACGGATTAAATGAAATTGAAAAGATTGCCAAACGTATTCTAGATTACGACGATTTAAGTGAAGAAGCTACCTATCTTCAGATTTGGGCCCTGCAAAAAGCAAACAATTCTCATTTGGCCAAATTCAATTTTGATTCGTTTTGCAAAAAGTACGAAGAGAGTTTTGGAGAACCCTACACTATGAATTTTTCAAATTTTGTAAAAAGTTATGAGAACAGATTTTAGTGAAGATTTGAAGCAAGGAATTCGCTACTTTCAATAATCTGCTGATCGATTTCTTCAATCGCATTTTTAACGGCCTTTATAAACGACGGCCTTTTTTGGTTGGTATTGTGGTAGTAAACTCCGGTTAAATAAACATCCCGTCCAAATCCGGTAAATGTATTTACCAGCTTTCCCTTTGGAGAATAAACGGAGGCTTGCAACTCAACAATATTAACATTTCTACCGGTAGGCAATCCTACTAAATTTAAAACTCCAAAGGTTAGAATGGAAATTCCATTAAGAATTTCACTATCCTTAAAATCATAAAATGTTACCATGAAAACGATGGTTCCCTTTGAATCATTTTCAAAATACTTTGAGTTTCTCCAATATTTCCGAAGCAGGTTTTTGGCATCAACAGAATTCTGGTTCTCTTTAACCACACTAATTTCGCGTTGGCTTACCATTTCATCATCGACAATCTCGTCAACGATTTTTTTTGAGGGTTGAAATACAGAACTAAACGAATAGTCATCAAACTCAAACTGCAATTCCGAAATCAGTTTTTCATTTTTACTTTCTGGAGTAAGAAATTCGGGAGTGATTTTGGTTGAATAGCATGAACTCAAAAAGCAACATAATAACAACAAGGTAGATATTTGTTTCATGGCGTAGATTTTTGAACACATAGTTCAAAAGTCATTCCAAAATTATGTTGCCTAAGAAAGTTCTTTTACACTTTGTTGAAGAAAATCGCGGGTATAATAATCTTCATCTGTTATTTCGCCATTCCATACCACAATATCCAAATCTATATTTCGTGGCCCAAACTTTGGCCCACTTCGGTTGCGCCCCATTTTATCTTCAATAGATTTCAAAAGTTGGTTAAGTTCAATTTGATTGAGGTCAGTTTCAATTTTCACCGCACCATTTGTGTAATCAGGCTGGTTTTCTATTCCAATAGGTTTGGTCTTTATCATCGTTGAAACCTGAAGGATTTTAACCTTTGCTTTTAATATTTCCAACATGTTAGAAATATTTTTATCTGCTTCGATATTTGAACCGATGCCGATGATTACAAGGTTTTTATGCTTATTAGTTATGCTATGCCTCTGAGTCATAGTATGATTTATTATCGACCAGCCTCCATTTCCATCGAAACAGATTCGGCAAAACGCAGGGCATGTGGTTTATCCACTTCGACTTTTGCCCATTTTACCTTTTTATCAGCCATGATTAAATCCAGAATTTTTTGGGTTAACACTTCCAGTAATTTAAATTTTCCATCCTGAACCAATGCGATTATTTTTTTTGTAATCGTCTTATAATCAAAAATATCAATTGGCTCATCCACTTCCATGGCTGAAACCGGAATATCCGTTTCTATTTCAAGATTAATAATCACATCCTGTTTATTTACCAATTCTTCAGGATTAAAACCAATATAGGTTCTTATCAGTAAATTTTTAACTCTTATTCGTGCCATATTTTATACGTTTTGTCCTAAATTTTCGCCACCATCAGCAAACAACAACTGACCGGTTAAATGATGGTTATCCAAAATATAATCCAAACTTTTCAGGATAGGTTCAAGTCCACCCGGCTTTTTCATAGGAATATTTTGAGCCAGTTTATCAAGGTAATTTTCGTCCTCATCTTCAGGTGGCAAGGTAACACCCGGTGCAATTGCATTTACCCGAATCTCCGGAGACAGTTCCAGTGCCGCCATTTTTGTTAGATCCCACAACGCCTTTTTTGAAAGCGAATATGCGGCAAAATTCGATTTATTTGAGGTCACCCTTGTATCAACAAAATTAATAACATTGCCTTTTTTACAGTGATTTGCAAAATCCCTTATCAGGAAAAAAGGGGCTCTTACATTTACATCAAACTGTAAATCATATAATTCAACATCGGTTTCAATTAAATACGAAGGATCAAATACAGATGCATTATTTACCAATAAGTTGATGGAACCGGCTTTTGAAAGGGCATTTTTTACCAGGCCAAGTACTTCATCAATGTTAGCCAGATTTGCCTGAACTGTATTAAATTTTTGATTTGGAAATTGTACACTTAATCCCTCTACCAGTTTTTGAGCTTCGCTGGCCGAATGGTTATAATGGATAATTACATTCCATCCCTTTTTTGCAAGATGATTAGAAATGGCATTTCCAATTCTTTTTGATGCTCCTGTTATTAAGGCAGTATTCGACATAATTTGATAGCTTTTTTTGAAAAGAACACCTTTTAAGGTTAGATGTTCGAAGCAAACTATTTTTTACCACGTATTAAAGCTTTCTCATAGTTGTAGTTTGGATTAATCGTACAGGTATCTTCTCCCATTTCAACTATCCATTCGTATAATCGGGTTTTCATTTTAGTGGCTTTTTCCGGCATTTCTTTCGATAAGTCCCTGGCTTCACTTATGTCGTTTGCCAAATCGTACAATTCAATTCTTCCCTCCGGGATGTAATTGAAGTTATTTTCCTTTTCAATATAATCTCCAAAAAACCAGATTAACTTAAAATCGCCATCCCGCATCACCGCACACGGACTTGCTCCCCATTGTGGATCGTATAGTGGTAAATACCAAAATAATTCTTCCCGATCCAATGTTTCGTTTCCTTCCAGAAGAGGGCGAAAACTTATTCCATCCAAAACACATTCCGGGATTGTTTTTCCTCCTGCATAATCCAGCAAAGTTGGCAAAAAATCAACTACATGAACAGGTTCGTTAACCACATCAGGTTGAATAGTTTCCGGCCATGACACCACTAACGGAACCCGTATTCCACCTTCATATGGAGAACCTTTTCCATGTCTTAAGGGAGCTTGTTCAAAATGTTTATCCACACCTCCATTGTCTGAATAAAATATCACCATTGTATTTTTATCAAGACCTAGTTTTTTCAAAGCTTCTGACAGTCGTCCAATTGAATTATCAAAATGATTAATTGCTCCCAGGTAAGTAGCGAAGTTTTGTCCTTCTTCGGGGAAGCCACGATCCAGGTATTTTTGTGTCAATGAATCGGGGCCAAGAATCGGACCGTGAATGGTATGATGCGACAAATAAATAAAAAAGCTGGTATCCTTGTTTTCAGTCATAAATTTTATGGCTTCATCGGTAAGAAAATCAACCCCTTTATCACCATAAGATTGATATTCAGTTGGATCGGTCACAGGATTTACATAATCAAAACCGTAATATTGTTTTGCCGAATCGCGCAAATAGGTATAATATCCATCATTCTCCCAGGTGCTTAAATGCCACTTCCCCAGAATCGCAGTGCGGTAACCATTATCTTTTAGCATCTCCCCCATGGTATACGATTCCCGTGGTAGATCTTCCAAATATTCAGGTTCGAGCATTTTTGCGTGAGGAAATCCGTAAAAAGGAACCACATGCCACATTTTGTTTCTGGCTGTGTGCTGTCCGGTGATTAATGAAGCACGGGTCGGAGTACACTGTGGAGTTGCATAGGCCTGGGTAAAAAGAACGCCTTTTTCGGCCAGTGCATCAATATTAGGAGTTTCCATGTATGGATTACCAAGACAACTTAAGGAACTCCACCCAAGATCATCCATAAAAACAAACAGGATATTAGGTTTTTGAGTTTCAGGTTGTGTCTCTTTTTTAGTACACGAAAAACAAACACAAACAATAAATAGCAGAAAAAACGGTTTAAGGTATTTTTTAAAATTCATCAGGTTTTAGATTGATTAAAACCCAAAGTTAGCTAAAAAGTACAGAACCTTAAACTCAAATAAGTTTGGGTTGATTGACAAAATCAATCTTTTCAAATCCTATTTTTCAGCCGGTAAAACATCAACGTTGCTATTTGGTATATACCAAACATTATCTTTTAAATTGACACCGCCATTCAACTCTTCCTGAACAACCCGATCTACAATAAATATTCCTGTTTTTGCCATATTTCCAAAGTTGTCGATACCGTCGTTTGGAAAATTTTGTCTGGTTCGGTGAATGTTAAATTGATCTGAGAATGAACGGTTAAAAGCCGCTTCAACACGATCTTTACCGAGCATAAATCCTAAAAGTCCTCCCCAGGTTGCAGTAGGATTATCTGAATCCCAGCCCGCCAAAACACCAATTTTTATGGTTTCTTTGAAATCTCCTTCGCCATAGAACAAACTTACCAGACTTGCAGCAAAATTGATTCCGGCAGCAAAACATCCATTACAATATCTGTTTTGCGATGTAATGTGATACCCTCCCAGTTGATTCACCTGGTATCTTTCGTAAATTTCATCACGAGCCTGTTCCCAGCTTATTCCTTCTTCATATTTTTCAAGCACAAAATCATACATATCAGCCGGATAGGAATTTTTTGGCAATCTTTTACTTGCCTCCTCCGCCATCCACCTTAATTGTTCATTGATTGTAAGATTAGGATTAACTTTTGATGCCAGTGAATGCATGATCACGTAAAATTCTGAAATCCATTCTGATTCATTTCTTGCAGTAGTTTGAATAGGAAGATTTGCCATTTTCAAGGCAAAATCGGGTCGTACCGGAGCAAAAAGCCCGAATATTTCAGTGGTTAGTTGAGCGTCTATCATTTCAAACTCAGGATTGTTTTCAGGATGACCTGTTGCTGGTGGGAGCATTCCGCTTTTCATTAAATCGAAAGCCATTTGATTTGAAACCCACAAATAGTTTTCTTCCTCGTGTCTGATGTGTTTTAACCAACCGGCCTGAATTTGTTCAGGTGTTAAAATTGAAGTTTGGTTGGTATACAAAAGATGCTGGTACATATATTCAATATCGGTATCATCATCAGCACCCCAAACTTCGTTAGTATCTCTAAAAACAAAACCGATTGTTTCAGACAAATCGCTTGGCACACCTTCTCCCCAAATACTGGGTTGATCAGATTTTCCCCAGTCATCGCGTGTATAAAAATCACCGGTTTTAACTTCACCAATATTACCGACTTTATCCATTTCAGTAACCAAACCGGTCCAGTTGGCAATACTTTGACCAAGCCAGAATCCTTCTAATTTATTTAGGTATTCTTTTCGCGAAATGATTAAATCGCTTTCTTTTGGTGAATAAGATTTATAATCCAATTGAAAATCCCTTACTACATTGGATTTATTTCCTGATTTTTCAGTACACGATAAAAAAATTAAAACAATGAATACAAGTAAAAATTTGATTTTCTCCATTTCAAATAAACTTTATAAGTATTGAGCAGGAAGATAAAAATTTATTTCAATCAATAACCAGATTATTGCAAACAAGCTTGCTTTTGAGTTTTGTACCAAAATAAAAAACGGGCCTTTTTTAAAACCTAGCGATTATACGAATTCAGTTTACTTAGATATTTTCCAATAATATCAAATTCAAGATTAACAACTGTACCAACTTTAAAAGTATGGAAATTGGTTACTTCCTGGGTAAAAGGAATAATCGCCACCTGGAAAGAATTGTCTTTTGATTTCACCACGGTTAAACTTACCCCATTTACGGTTACCGAACCTTTTTCAACGGTCATATAACCTTGTTTGGCTTTTTCAATATCAAAATCGTATTCAAAAGTATAGTACCAACTCCCATCGGCTTCATCTACTTTTGTGCAGGTTGCAGTCTGATCAACATGCCCCTGTACAATGTGTCCGTCCAGCCTGCCGTTCATCATCATACTTCTTTCGAGATTTACCTTAGACCCAACTTCCAACAATCCAAGATTCGATTTTAGCAACGTTTCTTTTATGGCTGTTACTTTATACAGTTTTTCAGTTTTATCAACCCAAACCACGGTCAAACAGACTCCGTTGTGCGATAAACTTTGATCAACTTTTAGTTCATCGGCAAATGTGCAGGTTAATGTAAAATGTACATTTTCCTGGTCTTTTTCAATCTTTACTACTTTCCCGTATTCTTCTACTATTCCTGAAAACATAATTTCTATTTATTATCTGTTAAATGAGAAAAGGCATGCCTTTTCTTTACTGTTCAATATTAGAAAAACTGTCAATATTATTTTGGTAATGTATGGACAGGGCATACCCTGTCTCAAAACAAGATCTACTTTAACATCCAATCCACGCCGTCTTTTGTATCCTTTATTTCGATGCCAATTTTATTTAAATCATCGCGAATTTTATCGGCCATGCCCCAGTCTTTATTTGATTTTGCCTGTTTCCTTAATTCGATAAGTAACTCAACAACACCTGAAAGAATTTCACTATTTTCTTTAGCATCTGAATTTTCTTCTTGTAAACCAAGTATTTCAAAAACCACTTTATTATAAAATGATTTTATATCGTTCAAATCCCTTACAGAAATACTTTCTTTACCTGCTTTTATCGAATTAATAATTTTTACACCGTCAAATAAATGTGCAATTGCAATTGGGGTATTTAAATCGTCGTTTAAAGCCGCAAAACATTTTTCTTTTACCGAATCAAAATCAACCGTACTTACTTTTGAAGCCTGAATTTCATTAAGGGTTGACAACGCTGTCATTAACCGGTTCAATCCTTTTTCTGAAGCTTGCAAAGCTTCATTAGAAAAATCAAGTTCGCTTCTGTAATGCGCCTGAAGTACAAAAAACCTAATGGTCATCGGAGAATATGCCTGCTCCAGTATTTCATGGTTTCCTGAGAACAACTCTTGCAGGGTTACAAAATTTCCAAGCGAGCGTGCCATTTTCTGACCATTAATTTTAATCATATTGTTGTGCATCCAATATTGCACAGGCTCTTCACCTAAATTTGCAGTAGATTGCGCAATTTCACATTCGTGATGAGGAAATGTTAAATCCATTCCACCACCGTGGATGTCAAATTTTTCGCCTAAATATTTTGTACTCATTGCCGAACATTCGAGATGCCATCCGGGGAATCCATCGCTCCATTTAGACGACCAACGCATAATATGCTCAGGTGTTGCCTTTTTCCACAATGCAAAGTCAAAAGAATTTTTCTTTTCCTCCTGACCATCCAATTTACGTGTATTAGTCCTTATATCATCAAGATTTCTTCCCGATAATTTTCCGTAATCAAAGTCCTGATTGTATTTTTCAACATCAAAATAAACAGAGCCGTTTGATTCGTAAGCAAATCCTTTTGTAAGGAGTGATTCGATTAATTCCTGTTGTTCAATAATATGTCCTGATGCACGGGGCTCAATACTTGGCGGTTTCACATTTAACTGCATCATGTTAAAATGAAAGGAATTCATATATTTCTGAACTACTTCCATAGGTTCAAGCTTTTCCAATCTTGCTTTTTTGGATATACGGTCTTCTCCTGAACCTTCTACCTCATCTTCCAAATGACCTACATCGGTTATGTTACGCACATATCGTACTTTATACTCTAAATAATTCAGATATCTGTACAACACGTCGAAAGTGATAAACGGTCTGGCATGCCCTAAATGTGAATCGCTGTAAACAGTCGGACCACAAACATACAAACCAACTTTACCTTCTACGAGTGGTTTAAAAACCTCTTTTTTACGTGTTAAAGTATTATAGATTACAAAATTACCGGTCATTTTTTATCTGATGAATTTTGTTCTGTTTCTGTTGGCAGTTCCTCAGAATCTTCTTCCTTGTTTTCTTCAATTTTATTAAAATACTTACGATAGAAAATCAGGATAGAAAAAATACCTATTGTTATTGCTGAGTCTGCTATATTAAATACAGGGCGAAAAAATATAAAAGGATCTCCTCCCCAGATAGGCAGCCAGTCAGGGTATCTTCCGTTTATAATTGGAAAGTAAAACATATCCACTACTTTGCCATGGAGAAAACCGGCATAGCCTCCTCCTTCGGGGAATATAGTTGAGATTTGCCCGTAACTGTCTTCGAAAATCATTCCATAAAATAAACTGTCTATAATATTTCCAATTGCTCCCGCAAAAATCAGAGAAATACTGGCGATAAAGCCAAATGGAATGTCCTTGTGCTTTGCAAGTTTGAAGAGATACCAACCAATGGCTACAACTGCCAAAATACGGAAAATACTTAAAAATAATTTTCCATACTCTCCTGCAAACTCAAAGCCAAAAGCCATACCGTTATTTTCGATAAAATGTATGATAAACCAATCTTTAAAAACAACAATTTCATCGCCTAACGCCATAGTTGTTTTTATATAAACTTTAAGTAGCTGGTCGGCTATAAGAATTAAAAAAATGATTATCAGCGATTTTACGGTACGCGTCATAACTTTCTGTTAAAAAAAAAGCTCCCGGACAAATCGTTTTAACGAAATATCCGCAGAGCAATTCAAAATATTTTACGAATTACTTTTGGTTCTTTTTCGCGTCGATACACAAAGTTGCGTGCGGAACAGCACGTAATCTTTCTTTACTAATTAATTTTCCTGTATCGCGACAAATACCATAAGTTTTGTTTTCAATACGTACTAAGGCTGCCTGAAGATGTTGTATAAATTTCAACTGGCGCTGAGCCAATTTACCTGCTTCTTCTTTTGATAAAGTTGCGGCTCCCTCTTCCAATACTTTAAAAGTTGGTGAAGTATCCTGCGTGTCATTTCCATCGCTTTGTGTTAATGACGTTTTATACATTTCGTAATCGCTCTGTGCAACTTTAAGCTTTTCGGTAATTAAAACTTTAAATTCCTTAAGCTCCTCATCTGAATATCTGTTTTTTTCTCCCATAATTAAAGGGTTTTATAGTTTTCTTCTTTTAAAATTGAAGGCCTAAATTAATAAATTTTTGGTATTAATTTTCAGCACTTTTATCATTTCAGTTATTAACTTTTTTTACCAGTATCGGTGCATATAAATCTTTGTCAATTTCTACACTTTTGGCGTTTTTATCTTCAAGAATTTCAGTCAATTCCAACTGACTTGCCAAAGTTTGCGCGCAAATATAATCTTTAAAATTTAAAATTGCTTTATTATACTCTTCTTGTTTTTCAATTGTCAAAGTAATGCGGTCTGTGACCTCAAAATTACTCTCCTTACGCAGATTTTGAATTTTATTGATAAACTCACGTGCCAGCCCCTCTTCTTTCAATTCAGTAGTCACATTAATATCCAGCGCCACAGTAATTTGTCCTTCCGATGCCACTGTCCAACCCGGAATATCTTCTGTGTTTATCTCAACATCTTCCAGTGTAATTTTAATTTTTTCTCCACCAGCTTCAATTTCCATTTCACCTGCATTTTCCAGTTCTGCAATCTCAGTTTGTCCGAACTGATTTACAATTCCTGCAATTTGTTTCATGAGTTTACCGTATTTTGGCCCTAAGGTTTTAAAATTCGGTTTAATTTTCTTTTTTATCACTCCTGAAGCATCAGTCAGAAACTCTACTTCTTTTACATTTACCTCTGAAAGAACTATGTCTTTTATGGCTTCAAACTGCTCCTGAAAATGTGGATTTAATACCGGAACAATGATTTTTGCCAGTGGCTGACGAACTTTTAACTTTTCTTTTCTGCGAAGTGCAAGAATCATTGACGATGCTTTTTGTGCAATGTCCATTTTTTCTTCCAAATCTTTGTCAACCAACTTTTCGTTATACGCAGGAAAATCAGCAAGGTGTACACTTTGATCTGTTTCTTTTTGCGTAGTTCTATTTAAATCTGAAAACAGCAAATCGGCATAAAACGGTGCGATTGGTGCCATTAACTTTGCAACAGTTTGCAAACAAGTATATAAGGTCTGATAAGCGGAAATTTTATCTTCAGTAAAATCTCCACCCCAATATCTTTTTCGGCTCAAACGCACAAACCAGTTACTCAATTTTTCCGACACAAATTCAGAAATCGCACGACCTGCTCGTGTAGGCTCATAATTTTCATAACACCATGAAACTTCTTTAACCAAAGAATTCAACAATGAAATTATCCATCTGTCAATTTCCGGACGATTTTCAACCGGAATTTCTTCTTCGTCAAACTTAAATCCGTCTACATTGGCATAAAGCGCAAAGAAATTATATGTATTGTATAATGTTCCGAAGAATTTACGTTTTACTTCTTCAACTCCTGCAATATCAAATTTCAGGTTATCCCATGGTTGAGCATTCGTAATTAAATACCAGCGAAGTGGATCAGAGCCATATTTTTCAATTGTATCAAAAGGATCTACAGCATTCCCCAAACGCTTTGACATTTTGTTGCCGTTTTTATCCAGCACCAATCCGTTGGAAATAATATTTTTAAATGCAACAGATTCATCAATCATAGTTGCAATTGCGTGCAGTGTAAAAAACCACCCCCGTGTCTGGTCAACTCCTTCAGCGATAAAATCTGCAGGAAAAACCTCATTGAAAGTATCTTTTGTTTCGAATGGATAGTGACGTTGAGCATATGGCATTGACCCTGAGTCAAACCAAACATCAATTAAATCCGGTTCACGGAACATTTTTTTTCCGTTAGGAGAAACCAATACAATGTCATCAACAAATGGTTTATGCAAGTCGATCTTTTCATAGTTAGATTTAGAATTGTCTCCAACAACAAAGTCTTTATAAGGATTTTCCTTAATAAAACCAGCGTCCATCGCTTTTTCGATTTCAGTAATCAATTCTTCTGCTGAACCTATGCAGATTTGTTCTGAGCCATCTTCTGTTCTCCAGATTGGCAGAGGTGTTCCCCAATAACGGGAACGACTAAGATTCCAGTCAACTAAATTTTCCAACCAGTTTCCAAATCTACCGGTACCTGTTGATTTTGGTTTCCAGTTTATTGTATTGTTTAATTCGACCATTTTATCCTTAACGGCCGTAGTTTTTATAAACCATGAATCCAGCGGATAATACAAAATTGGTTTATCTGTTCTCCAGCAATGTGGATAACTGTGGATATGTTTTTCAATTTTAAATGCTTTGTTTTCCTGTTTAAGCATTACGGAAATATCAATATCAACGGTTGGATCTCCATCTTCCAGTTTATCGTCATATTCATTTTTCACTGAACGTCCTGCAAACTCGTGGTATTTTTCAGCATTTACATATTTCTCAACAAAGGCTTTATCCAATTCGATGGTTGGGTAAAATCTTCCCTTTTTGTCAACCAGGGCCTGTCTTTTACCTTCAGTATCTACAACCACCAGTGGTGATATTCCATGCTGCTTTGCAACACGGTCATCATCTGCACCAAAAGTAGGAGCAATATGAACAATCCCTGTTCCATCCTCTATGGTTACAAAATCACCGGTTATAACTTCAAATGCTTTTCCTTCAGGTTTTATCCACTCAATCAGTTGTTCGTATTGAACTCCGGCCATTTCATTTCCGGTATATTCACCAACAATTTCAAATGGAATTTTTTTATCTCCGGGATTGTAATCTTCAAAAGCCAAATTTTTGTTTTTCTCATTGAAATAAACAGGGCACAAGTCTTTTGCAAGAATCAATGTTACCGGAATTCCTGTATATGGATTAAAGGTTTTAACTTTTACATATTTTATTGAGGGGCCTACACATAGCGCAGTATTAGACGGCAATGTCCATGGAGTGGTTGTCCAGGCCAGAAAGTATAAATCGGTTTCTACATTGGTGTATAAAAACTCAGATTTTTCGTTTCTGATTGCCTTAAACTGCGCAACTGCAGTAGTATCTTTTACATCCCGATAACAACCCGGCTGATTTAACTCATGCGAGCTTAAACCGGTTCCTGCTGCCGGCGAATAAGGTTGAATTGTATAACCTTTATATAAAAGTCCTTTTGAATAAATTTGTTTTAAAAGCCACCAAACTGTTTCTATGTAATGACTGTCATAGGTAACATAAGGATCATCCATATTAACCCAATATCCCATCATTCGGGTTAGTTCTTCCCACTCACGGGTATATTTCATTACCTCGGTACGACAAGCTTTGTTGTACTCCTCAACAGAAATTTTTTTACCAATATCGTCTTTTGTAATATTCAGCAATTTTTCAACACCAAGTTCAACAGGCAATCCATGCGTATCCCAACCTGCTTTTCGGTGAACACGAAAACCTTTCATCGTTTTATACCGACAAAAAATATCTTTTATGGCCCTTGCCATAACATGGTGAATTCCTGGTTTTCCATTAGCTGATGGAGGTCCTTCGTAAAAAACAAATGTTGGACGCCCTTCACGGGTGGAGATACTTTTATGGAAAGTATCATCTTCCTCCCATCGTTTTAATACTTCTTTATTTATTTGAGATAAATCTAATTGCTTGTATTCCTGAAACTTATTGCTCATAAAATCCCTTTCTGTTCAGTTCTTAAAAAAGTATGCAAATATAGAAAATATTTTCAGGGGAAATTGGAATAATTCATCTAATATAAAGGGAATATTACCTGCTTAAAAGAAAAGGCCTTTTTACAGGCCAATAAAAAAAATCCATCCGTTGACTATATACCAAATCTTATGGTCAACGGATGAATAACAAACCAAATATTAATATCAATATCTATTTTTCAGCACCAAACTTGTAAATACATATTGAATAATACTCTTCCCCCGGATTAAGTACAGTTGAAGGAAAACCCGGTTGATTTGGGCTGTCAGGATAATGTTGTGTTTCCAGGCAAAAAGCTCCCCTGAATTCAAATTTTTTACCGCCTTTGCCCTTATCGCTTCCATCCATAAAATTTCCCCCATAAAATTGCATGCCCGGCTCATTAGTTAAAACTTCAAGTGTTCTTCCTGAATTTGGTTCAACAACCTTTGCAGCATAATTTAATCCTGATTCAGTTTTATTCAACACCCAGTTATGATCATAGCCACCGCCGAATTCCAATTGAAGGTTGTCTGCGTCTAATCGGGCACCAATTGCCACCGGCACTCTAAAATCGAATGGTGTTCCTTCCACAGAAGCAATTTCACCGGTTGGAATTAATCCTTCATCCACAGGAGTAAAAGCATCTGCATTAATATGCATAACATGATCATTTACATTGCCATTTCCTGCACCTTTTAAGTTAAAGTATGAATGTTGAGTTAAATTAACCGGTGTTGCTTTATCGGTTGTTGCCCAATATTCGGTTTTAAGTTCATTATCATCGGTTAAAGTATAAACCACTTTTACTTTAAGGTTTCCCGGGTATCCCTCCTCTTCATCTTTCGACAAATAATTTAACTCCAGTTTTTGTTCATTAAGTATTTGAGCATCCCAAACTACATTATTAAAACCTTTGATACCTCCGTGTAAATGGTTTTCGCCATTATTTCTAACTAAAGAATAAACTTCTCCATTTAATTCAAATTTCCCGTTTGCAATGCGGTTACCGTAACGACCAATCAGTGCTCCATAATATATTTCATTCGAGTTCAAATATTCATCCAAAGAATCATATCCAATAACAATATCTGCAAAATCACCTTCTTTATCAGGTGTCCATAGATGAGTAATTCTTCCGCCATAATTGGTAATCTGAATTACAACTCCGTTTCTGTTTTTTAAAGTAAAAAGACCAACGTTTTTTCCATCCAGTTCTTGTTCGAATTTTTTTTCATCTACCAAAACAGGCAGACTGGATTGTTTTGAACACGAGATAATTAATAACACCGCAAGTAAAGCCAATAGATTTTTCATTAGAAATATGGTTAAAAGTTAGACATAGAATTGACGTGTGTAAAATTAAACGTGTAAATTTACACTCAATATAAAAACCTAACAAAATATTCAAACCTAAAATGAAAAGAGCAATACTTCACATTTCATTACTTCTTTTAATCAGTTCTGTAATCCATAGCTGTGAAACAAAAAAAGCAGAACCTAAACGACCAAATATTCTTTTTGCGATTGCCGATGATGCATCGTGGAAACATTTTGGAGCATATGGCTGTAATTGGGTAAAAACACCTGCATTTGACCGTATTGCCAATGAGGGGATTTTATTTACCCGTGCCTATACTCCCAATGCAAAATGTGCTCCTTCGAGGTCGTGCATATTAACCGGAAGAAATAGCTGGCAACTGGAGGAAGCCGTTAACCACTCACCTCTTTTTCCGGCAAAATTCAAAACTTATGCAGAGGCTTTGGGTGAAAACGGGTATTATGTTGGTAGTGTGGCCAAAGGTTGGGCTCCCGGAGATCCGGGAGAAATCAATGGCAAAAAAAGAGAGTTGACAGGACCTAAGTTTGATGAGTTTAAAACAACGCCACCGGCAAAACATATTTCGCAAAATGATTATGCTAAAAACTTTGAAGCATTTTTGGAAGCACGACCTGAAGGTAAACCTTTCTGTTTCTGGTATGGAAGTACAGAACCTCATCGCCGTTATGAGTTTGAAGCAGGAATGAAATATGGCGGTAAAACAATGGATCAGATTGACGAAGTACCAACATTTTGGCCTGATGTTGATACAATCAGAAAAGACATGCTTGACTATGCATTTGAAATTGAATACTTCGACAAACACCTGCAAATGATGCTGGAAAAACTGGAAGAAATTGGAGAACTGGAAAATACAATCGTATTGGTTACTGCCGATAACGGAATGCCATTCCCCAGGATTAAGGGCCAGGTTTATGAATACTCCAACCATCTTCCTTTGGCGGTTATGTGGCCTGACGGGATTAAAAATCCGGGCCGCGTAGTTGATGACTTTGTAAACTTTATTGACTTTACTCCAACTTATCTGGAGGTTGCCGGATTAACTGCTGAAGAAATTGGAATGCAAGCTGTAACAGGAAAAAGTTTAACAGATATTTTTTACTCTGATAAAGAAGGTATAGTTGTTTCTGAAAGAGACTTTATTTTGGTTGGTAAAGAGCGCCATGATGTTGGCCGGCCCGATGACCAGGGATATCCTGTTCGGGGAATTTTTAAAGACGACTATTTGTATTTACGGAATTTTAATCCGGAAAGATGGCCTAAGGGAAATCCGGAAACCGGATATTTAAATTGCGATGGTAGTCCAACAAAAACCTATATTCTGGATAGCCGGCGAAAAAAAGGAATTATGGAATACTGGCAACTGAACTTTGGAAAAAGAGCTTCGGAAGAACTTTATAATGTTGTTAAAGATCCGTATTGTATGAATAATTTGATTGGTAATGCCGAGTTTGCCAAGTTAAAAATTGAGATGGAGACTGAAATGATTGAAAAGCTTACCCTGGATGAAGACCCAAGAATTTTGGGAAATGGAAAAATTTTTGAAAGCTATATTTATAATGGCGCTGTTCAAAACTATTATAACCGATACATGGGTGGCGAAAAAGTAAAAGCCGGCTGGGTAAACGAAACTGATTATGATTCCAAACTGGATTAAACTATCCAATTCTGTTAAAATATGAGATTTGTAACTTTGAGTTGAAAATTCAATTAGAACAATAATACGAGTTTTCGGGTTTTATAAATAACTGTATAAAACATTCCGGAATGAGAACCAGTATTGTTGTTTTTCTTTTAATTTTAGTTACAAATCTGCCAGGTTATGCACAAAATAATTTGCAAACCAGAACTGTGGCAACAAATTTGGATACTCCCTGGGAAATATTATGGGGCCATGACAATTATATCTGGGCTACCGAACGATATGGGCGAATTTCAAGAATCAATCCTCAAACGGGTGAGGTTTTTGAAGTTATTACAATTTCGGAAGTAAACGAACGTGGAGAAGGTGGATTGCTGGGAATGGTCCTGGACCCGGATTTTGAAACCAACAACTTTTTTTATGTTGCTTATAATTATAACGGCCCTGGTAACGACTACCGGGAAAAAATAGTCCGTTTTACTTTCAATCCGTCAACGGGTGCGGCAGGAAATCCTTTTACTCTAATTGAAAATATTGATGGCGCCAATAATCACAATGGCTGTCGAATGGTGATTTCTCCCGATAAAAAACTCATTTTCACAACCGGAGATGCCCAGATTACAAGTACGTCACAAAATTTAAATAGCCTGAACGGGAAAAAGTTAAGACTCAATCTCGATGGTACGATTCCTGAGGATAATCCAATTAAGGATAGTCCAATATGGACCTGGGGACACAGAAATGCACAGGGACTGGTTTATTCGCCGGATGGTGAAATTTTATACAGCAGTGAACATGGTCCAAGTAATGATGATGAAATCAACATAATTTACAAAGGAAGAAATTATGGATGGCCTCGAGTAGAAGGTTTTTGCGACAATTTTGAAATGAATTTTTGTAATGACAGTAATGTTGTGGAACCCATTTATGCCTGGACCCCTACGCTTGCTGTTGCAGGAATCGATTTCTACAATTCTGATTTGATTCCGGAATGGAAAAACAGTTTACTGGTAAGTTCTTTAAAAGCCAGAAGAATTACGCAATTAAAACTCAACGAGAACGGTACTGAAGTGGTAAGCTCAAAAGACCATTTTATTGGTGCGTTTGGAAGATTACGTGACCTTTGTATTTCCCCGGACGGGAAAGTTTATGTTGCTGTCAGTAACCGCGATGGACGAGGTTCACCAACGACAGAGGACGATAGAATAATTGAAATTGCACCGGCATCAACTTCTGCACCCCTTATCGAGAATACTAACCCGATTAATGTTTACCCAAATCCTGCCAAAGAATTTATTATTGTATCGATTAATATTCAGGATGAGTTACCTGCGAAATATAGTTTGATGAATATAATTGGACAAGAAATCAAAAAGGGCTATTTGGAAAGTGGGGAATCAAAAATTTATTTCCCGGTAGGATTTTCGGGACCAGCGTTTTTAAAAATCGAGATGAACGGCCGGTTGGTTTCCAGAAAAGTTGTTGCACTGAATTGAAATCCTTCTTTATTTTAAAGCTAGTATAAAAATTTAACCACAGAGGCGCACTGAGAAGACACAGAGGCGCACAAAGAAAAAAGCCGATTGTGTAACAACCGGCCATTTAATCTTTTGTATCTGACAAGAAAATTTTGAGAACAAGGCTTGCGATTTTTGAAAATCGAGGAGTCCCGACAGTTTCGTCGGGACGACTGTTTTCAAAAAGAGCGTAATACAGTTATTTTAGTTTTCCTGCAGATACTAATCACTGTTTAATTGTTTTCCTTTTCCTCCTCAACGATTACTTCAATTTTCTTTTCATCACCTTCCTTTTTCTCTTTTATGATAACGACTTTCCCGTCGTCACCAATAAATTTGGCTGTTCCGTCTCCTTCTTTGATATGAAAAACATTTTCATCTTCAATCACTTCTGTAGTTCCGTCATCCTTTTTAATCACTTTAATTTTATGCACTTTTTGAGGTGAATCTCCCATAAACATTGCATTTCCGTGTGGTGAATGAATGATTATCTCTTCCTCCTCTTCTTCACCCTCAGGTTTTGGTTTGCGCACAATGGTTATCTTTTCTGTTCCGTCTCTTAGCATTTTTTTATCATACGAAATGATGCCCGGATCTGACAAATCAATAACATTCTTATCCTTTTTTGAGTGCCACATCATTACGTGAGGTGCATGTGGTGAAACATTACCCATTGGTGCAACTATATGCTCCCCGTGTTTTCCAGATTTCATTATAAAAACATTCCCTTCACCGTCTTCATCAATTTCATATTCAAAATCGAAATCAAAGTCCATGGCCAGCGAATCCATATTAAAATCGTCTTTTGTAATCCACTTCAATTCTTTACCTCCGGTAATTGTATCACCATTCCATACAAATACTTCATCGTTGCTTAATACAGTATCTATTTCTATTTTTTTCCCTTCGTCATCAACCTTTACCATTTTAATACGTTTCTCAACCTTTTTCCCGCGGGGAGGATCTTGCGGACTTTCTCGTATTGAAAATGAGCTTAGAACAAAAAGTGCCAATGCGGGTAAAATGATTAGTGATAAAATACGTTTCATAATCTTGTTTTTAAATTTGTGTTTTTATTCGAAACAAATATAATTTATAATCCACTACACCATCAGTTAAAGCCTGGTTAAAACCTGTTAAGGAAAAGTTAAAATCAAAACTAGGGCTATATAAATACCTATATTTGAGCCATGAACAAGAATTTTTTTACCGGACTAATCATTTTGATGGGGATTTCAATTCTCGGAATTATTGCGGTTCAATTGGTTTGGATGAACAATGCAATTAAAGTAAAAAATGAACTTTTCGACAGGTCGGTAAATGAAGCATTAAATAATACCGTGCAAAAACTGGAAGACCTGCACAATTTTGGAGTGGTTAATAAAATGGTTTTTGAGAACGACTCACTGCACTGGTCGTTTGAAGAAAATGATGTAAATGTCGAAATCATTTCTCCCGAAACAATAAACGGTGTTCATTCTGCTGTTCATGTTATTCCTCAAAAAGAAGTAAAGGTAATTAGGCACTTTCAAAAAGGTGATAAAAATCCGCAAGTAGAAGTTAAGATTGATGCTGAAAAAAATGGATCAGCCTCATATAGTTACCGTATACAAACCGAAACAGAGTTAAACGAGGAAATTATACTTCGCGAGAATGAACCTTTTGAAGATGAGGATATAATTGTTTTCAAAAGCGATACAATTATTTCAAATCTCGACTCGCTTTACAATATTAGTGTTGTTAAAATCGATTCTTTGTTAACTTCGTTTGACACATTTGAATTGATTGCGCCGGATTTTTCGAAACGGGCACAACTAAAAGCCCGAAATTTAAAAAGGCTGGCCAACAGGGCAGTTAGTGAAATATCCGATTGGGATGTACATTTTATTGACGAGGAACAAGTAAAAAATGTACTGAAGGAAGAACTACAAAACAGGAATATTCCTATTGATTTTGAATATGCTATTTTAAAAGACAGTACTTTTTTAAATAGCAAAGTGGAACGGGATTCAGTTAAACTTCAAGAAACCAATTTCAGAGTAAATCTTTATCCTAACGACATTTTCCAGAAAAACCTGAAATTGGCCATTTGGTTTCCGGGGCGCGAGAGTTTTATATATCGATCATTAAACTTATTATTAATAGCTTCTTTCCTTTTTTCAGTTGTAATTTTGGTAACTTTTGGATTGAGTGTTTTTTATATTCTTCGCCAAAAGAAAATTTCTGAAATGAAATCGGATTTTATCAATAACATGACGCATGAGTTTAAAACTCCAATTGCAACCATATCCGTGGCAACCGATTCAATTACCAACGAAAAAGTGGTTGACAATCCTGATAAAATAAAATACTTCGCAGGAATGATAAAAAAAGAAAATCTTCGAATGAACCGGCAAGTAGAAGACATACTTACCATTGCCCGTTTAGACCGAAAAGATTTTGAATTTGTCTGGGAAACGGTTGATGCACACGAGTTAATAAAAGATGCTGTTCAGGGAATTCAGATTCAGGTGGAAAAACGAGAGGGGAAAATTGATTTGAATCTGGCTGCAGGAAACTCAACAATTACTACTGACAAAATACATGGTACAAACATTATTTATAATTTGCTCGATAATGCTATAAAATATTCGGTCGATTCTCCCGAAATAAAAGTTACTACTTCGAACAATACAAAGGGGATTTTGATTTCGGTGGAAGACAATGGAATTGGAATGAGTAAATCGGTACAAAGCAAAATATTTGAAAGGTTCTACCGGCAAACAAGCGGTAATATTCATAATGTAAAAGGATTTGGATTGGGACTAAATTATGTAAAAGCAGTTTTAGAAGCCAATCGCGGAAATATTAGTGTACAAAGCGAACCGGGAAAAGGAAGTAAGTTTGAAGTGTTTTTGCCTTTTGTGAGGGAGTAAGAAGCTGGAAGCTCGAAGCACGAAGCACGAAGTAAAGAAAGCACGGAGCACGAAGCACGAAGTTGGAGGAGAAGAAGTTGTTGGTTGTTAGTTAATGAGATTTTGGGTAATTGAGTAAATTAGTGATTGAGGTATTGGTAAATTGGTTTTCAAATTTTTGCCTTTTACCTTTTTACTTTTGACTTGAAAGTTTTGCCTTTTAACTTTTTACTTTTGCCTTACTTATTTGCCTATTGCATATTGCCAATTGCCTATTTTAAAAATGATGAATAAGGGATACAATATATTTTTAGTAGAAGATGATTTAAGCTTTGGGGCGGTATTAAAGTCCTATCTGGAAATCAATGAGTACAATGTTACCTGGGTCGATGATGGGAAACATGCTTTGGACAGGTTCAGGGCAGGTAATTTTCAGATTTGTATTTTGGATGTAATGTTACCTAATGTTGATGGTTTTACGATTGGCAAAGAAATCCGTAGCGTCGACAAAGATATTCCAATGGTATTTTTAACTGCAAAAGCTTTAAAAGAAGACATACTTAAAGGCTACAATGTTGGTGCCGATGATTATATCACCAAACCTTTTGATACCGAGGTTTTACTTTGTAAAATTAATGCGATAATTAAACGTCAATCAACAAATCCGGTTGCTGAAGAATTTATTTTTGATATTGGCATTTACCAATTCGATTCAAAATTAAGGCAGATTAAAAACGGAGATAACAATCAAAAACTTTCACCAAAAGAGTCCGATTTGCTAAAACTGCTTTGTCAGAATAAAAACGAATTGTTGCCCCGCGAAACTGCCCTTCGGAAAATATGGGGCGAAGATGGTTATTTTACTGCCCGAAGTATGGATGTTTTTGTTACCAAACTCCGCAAATATTTGAGCGATGATCTCAACATCGAAATCAAAAATATTCATGGAAGCGGGTTTATCTTGGAAGTAAAATCCTAAAATTTAACTCTTCCAGAAAAATCGAAATTTGATTTTAATATCTTTATAAGCAAATTTCGAATATGACAATTTCAAATAAAACAGCCCTTGTAACAGGAGCAACAAAGGGAATAGGAAAAGCAATCGCAATAGGATTATCAACTTTGGGATACCAACTGGTTTTGGTGGGACGGGATAAAACCGACTTGGAAGAGGTATCAAAAATCATCAATGAAAAATCAGAAATTACTCCACTCGTTTTTAAATTGGATATTACAGACACTGAAACTGTAAAAACAATGGTGGAAAAAGTAAATTCTGAATTAGGAAAAATTGATGTTTTGGTTAACAACGCTGGCGTTTATTTTGATGGAACAACCAACACCTCAGAATCTGATTTCAGGCAAATGCTGGATATTAATTTAACTGCCCAGTTTGTAATTTTACAGGAGGTAGTTCCAATAATGAAAAAGCAAAAATCGGGTTACATTTTTAATGTGGCTTCGCGTGCCGGCAAAATCGGATTTGCAGGAAGTGGTTCTTATTGTGCCTCAAAATTTGGATTGGTTGGAATCAATGAATCGTTGTATAAAGAATTGGCACCTTTGGGTATTGGAGTTACAGCGCTTTGTCCGGGTTGGGTAAATACAAAAATGGCGTACGAAGCCGGAACAACTTTAAGTGAAAAGCAGATGATTCAGCCGGAAGATTTGTTCAAAACTATTAAGTGGTTGTTGAGTCTTTCTCCGGGTGTTTGTGTGAAGGAAGTGGTTTTGGAAACACCAGGAAGTATAGCTTGAAATTCCAATTGGAATACGGATAAATCTGATTAAGCAGATAAAATACCCCCCGTTTCCGTCAGGTCTTCTTCGAAGCCACTTTCTCCAACTGACCCCCTGAATAAAGGGGGACAGTGGAGGCCGCTGAACCCGTGCAACGGGACAAGGCCGAAACGGGGGGTATTATATTAATTTATTATCTTCATTTATAAAATATTAAAAATTACCATATTATTAAAATGAATTCAGATCAGGATAAATTAAAAGTCGGCCTGGCGCAAATGGCACCCGTTTGGCTCGACAGAGAAAACACCCTTAATAAGGTTTGTACATTTTTAGAAAAAGCAGCCGATCAGGATTGTGAGCTGGTTGTGTTTGGTGAAGCTCTTGTTCCCGGATACCCGTTTTGGGTAGAACGAACTGAAGGCGCAAAATTTAACTCACAATTACAAAAAGAGATATACGCACATTATCTTGAGCAAGGAGTACAAATTGAATCGGGACATTTGGATAAAGTTTGTGTTCTTGCCAAAGAAAAAAAAATGACTTTGGTTTTGGGAACGGTGGAACGGGCAGCCGATCGGGGCGGGCATAGTATGTACTGTACTTTGGTGTATATTAACCACGAGGGAGTGATTACCCATCGTCACCGTAAATTAATGCCCACTTACGACGAACGGTTGGTTTGGAGTATTGGTGACGGGCATGGTTTACAAGTGCAAAAATTAAAAAACTTTACTTGTGGAGCCCTCAATTGCTGGGAAAACTGGATGCCACTTTCGAGGGCAGCATTGTACGGCCAGGGAGAAGATATACACGTCGCCATCTGGCCCGGCAGTATTCGAAATACTGAAGATATTACGCGATTTATAGCCAAAGAATCACGTTCTTTTTGTATATCCGTTTCATCTTTAATGCGAAAATCAGATATCCCGGGATATATTCCACATGCTGATTTAATTCGGGAAAACAGCGAAGAGATTATGGCAGACGGTGGCTCCTGTATTGCAGGTCCCGATGCCAATTGGATCATTGAACCCCAGGTGAATAAAGAGGGAATTTTTGTTGCTGAAATTGATTATGCAAGGGTGCGCGAAGAAAGACATAATTTTGATCCTGCAGGGCATTATTCAAGACCGGACGTAACACAGTTGATAATAAATCGGGATAGAAATTCTATTATTAAATTAAAAAATTGTTGAAAATATTTTATTTGATTTCAATCTTTAGTTCATTTTTTATAAATTAACGATGCTTTATATTTATAATCTTTAAACCTATTTATTATGAAATCAAACCAAAAATTAAAACAGTTGACACTAGCACCATTATTGTTGCTAATTTTTCTAATTGTAGGTGGTTCATCGTTTTTACCCGTAGATATTGAAATTGATGTTGCCCCCAATGTACTTAATATTCAAAGTGAGGGGACTGTTGTTACTGTGCATACCAGCATCGAGTATAGTGCAGTGGATGGTGCAAGTGTAAAATTAAATGGTGTTCCCATTAGTTGGTGGAAATCGGATAGTCGTGGTCTGTTTGTTGCCAAATTTAACATGGAAGAAGTGGAATCGCTGGTCTCATCCGAAATTATTGCCCTTGGAAATATTGTTTTGACACTTGAGGGTTCATCAAACCAAGGTGAATTTATTGGTTCACAAACGATTAAAGTGATTTGCGTTGAAGCAAAAGGCAGATAATTACATATCTAAAAATTAAACAATAAAGGGAAAAATTAAAAAGTTTTTCCCTTTATGTTTTTTAAATTTGAAAACTTATACAGTAAGTCCATCACAATGAAAAAAGGAAGTTCGCGTCGTAATTTTTTAAAATCTTTATCTGCTGTTCCTCTTCTGTCCATGGGATTATCTCCTCTGAAACTAAATGCAAATTCTATTTCAAAAAAATTTGGACACAAGTTTAAATTAAGCCTGAATGTTTATTCCTTCAACCAGCTTTTAAGAGATGGGAAAATTGATTTGTTCGATGTTCTGGATTTTTGTGCTCAATACAATTTGGATGCAATCGATCCAACCGGTTATTATTTCCCGGGTTATCCGGAAGTTCCATCAGATGATTTTATAAGGAAGTTTAAACGAAAAGCATTTTTACTTGGGCTGGACACAAGTGGTACCGGAATTCGTAATGATTTTGCCAATCCTAATGAAGGAAGCCGGAATGCAGATATTAAAATGATAAAACAATGGATTGAGGCTGCTGCAAAGCTGGGTATTCCCAATATCCGCATTTTTGCAGGTACCCATTCTCATAAGGGATTTACAAGAGATCAGGTTTTTGAATGGATGGCAAAAGATATTAAAACCTGTTGCGACTATGGGAAGCAGTTTGGCGTAATGATTGCCATACAAAACCACAACGACTTTTTAAAAACGGCAACTGACATCGACAGGATTTTTTCCTTGGTAGATTCTGATTGGCTGGGACTTAACCTCGATATTGGAAGCTACCGAATTAATGACCCTTATGAAGAAATTGAAAAGAATATAAACTATGCCATTACCTGGCAAATCAAAGAAAATGTTTGGATTGAAGGTAAAGAAACCCCTACCGATTTTGTTAAACTTTTTACCATAGTAAAAGAATCGGGTTACCGCGGTTATTTACCTATTGAAACTTTGGGTCCAGGTGATCCTTTTAAGAAAGTACCCATTCTGCTAAACAATGTAAAATCTGCACTTCAAAAAATCTGATTATGCCAGAATTAAAAAATAATCCAACTCTAGCCGATTTTCAGAAATATGTTTCGGAATTGGAAACAGAAAGAGGTTTTTCTGATCAAACCATCATCGATAAATGCCTTTTGCTTGGTGAAGAAGTTGGTGAGTTATTTAAAGCGGTTCGAAAAACGGAAGGACTTTCGGTGGATTCAAACTCTACTTTTACTGAAGTTAGTGATGAACTAACAGATATTTTAATTTACCTCTGTGCCATTGCTAACCGTAAGGGAATTGATCTGGAATCGGCATTTCGGACAAAAGAAGAGAAGAACAAAAAAAGGATTTGGAAATCGGTATAAAATGAATGTCAAAAAAATAACTAATCTGGACATTTATGCCGTAATTATTCATATTAATAAAAATGAATGTCATCTTTATTTTATTCAACTCAAAAAAATGACATCCTTTCAACTGAATTAAAACAAAATATCTACTCGTACTCCTGAATAATCGTTCCGGTTAATCTTAGCAATTCAGTTTGCGAAATAATAAAATTATAAATGGCTTCCAATTCACGCTGAGCAATTGAAATGTAAGATATTTGAACGTCACGATAGTTGAAAGAGTTAATTGCACCGGCATCAAATCTTTCTTTTGATAACTGAAGGTTAAGCTGTGATGCTTCAAGGTTCTCTTTAGCCAAATCAAGTAATTCCTTTCGAACCAGATAAAACTCATATAAATTAGCCAGCCTGTTGTTCAATTCATGGGTAACTTCTTCTATTTCCACAGTTCCAATTGACTCATCGATTTGTGCAATATCTACTGCCCGTTTACGATTACCCCCGCTAAAAAGATTGTAACTTAAGGTAAAGTTCCCATAGAAATTCGCCGAATTATTCCAACTCTCTCCTCTCTCTTCATAATTCCAACGGTTAGCGTTTCCGGTAACTCCTCCCCGAAAATCAAGTGTTGGATAAAAACTGCTTTTTGCTGCGGCCACAGCATTTTCCAATAAACGTTGATTTACATACTGGTTTTGTAAAGTTTTATTGTTTTCAATCATTTGTGCCTGCAAGTCTGCCAATTGATATTCAACATGTACTGCTTTAAAACTATCTACTAAAACATAATTCGAAGGATTATTTTCGGCCAGTAAAAAACCCAGATCTCTTATGGAGTTTTTGTAGGTCACCTCCTGCATTAAATACCCCGACCTATCAGTTAAATATGCATTTTGTGCCTGCAATACATCATAGGTTACAAAAGTACCATATAGTTTTCTGTCTTCAGCAAGATTAAACCTATCTTGTGAAAGCGTCATTATATCCTCCCAGTTTTTAAGTTTTGCTTTTTGTAAAAGCACATTATAATAGGCAAGAATAACCGATTGTATCGTTCCTTCAACCATTACTGCCGTATTATTCTTAGATAATTCTTCAAGTTCTTCAAACCTTTGCTTATTAATCTTTACAATGAAACCATCAAACAATGTCCAGTTCAAACTCGCACCCAGGGAAAACCGGTTATTGCCAAAATTTTCAGCATCATTAATATTATACGAATTATCGTTGCCTGCAGAAAGATTAATATAAGGATACCTGCCCGCTGTTCCCCAGTTGTTCTGAATTTCAGCAATTTGCTGATTTTGTCTAACAATGGTTATTCCGTAATTATTCTCAAGTGCTTTGCTGATTGCATCGGTTAAGGTTAATGGCTCCTGTGTTTTACCAACAAATGCCAAAATGGTTAGCAAAAGAGTTAATGATAAATTTTTTACAGTTTTTATTGTGTATTGCTTCATTTTAAATTGTTTTCTTGTTCAAAAACTTAATCAGCACTTTTTTCTTTTGGTTCAGGCTTTTTGTTACCGTTGTCAATTTTCCGTTGCGCATGCAACCATGCAATTTCAACATGTTCGCGTTCAATTTTTCTTCCATGCCATTGTTCCCTTAGAAATCTTCTTATATCATTCAAAACCAAAATTAAAGCAGGGAAGAACAACAATATAAACATAGTCCCAAATGCAACACCATAAACCAAAGAAATAGCCATAGGAATTAGAAACTGTGCCTGGAAGCTCTTTTCGAGAACAATTGGAAAAAGGCCAAAAGATGTTGTAAGTGTGGTTAAAATAATTGGCCTTAGCCTTGTTTTTCCTGCATGAACAATTGCATCTTTCACTTTCTTCCCTTCAACTATAAGTGAATTGTATTTTGCTAAAAATACAACAGCATCGTTAATGATTACCCCGGTTAAGGCGATAATACCCCATAAACTTAAAATCGACAAAGGTTTGCCGTGAATACCGTGTCCCCAAACCGATCCCAGTATAGAAATCGGAATCATAATTAAAATTATTACGGGTTGTTCGAACGATTTAAAGTTGATCATCAAAATAAAAATTATTGCCAAAAATGCCAGCGGGAATAATACCATCAGATCGGCCATATTCCTTTGGCTGTTTCTTTGCTGACCCTGGAACAATATATTTACACCCGGAAACTGTACTTCAAGATCAGGAATTACTTCTGCCCTGATTTGCTCAAGAATATCGGTAACTGAATCATCAGGATCAACAAGGTCGGCATCAACACGTATGTCCCTTTTTCCGTTAAAGCGATTAATGTTTACGGGTCCACGTTTCATTTCATAATCAACCAATTCAGTTAACGGGAATTCGCCTTGTGGTGTAATGATTTTCATTTGTTCCATTTGGCCTATTCTCTCACGGTTTTCAGCAGGGTAACGCACCCAAACCCGCAGTTCATCACGTCCTTCCTGCATACGTTGGGCCTGACCACCATAAAAAGCCTGTCGAACCTGATTAGCAATGTATGCCTCATTTAATCCAAGCATATATGCTTTGGGTTTCAGGTTAAGCAAGATTTCCTGTTTCCCCATTGCATTGCTGTTTACCACATCTTTTAACTGTGGCATTTGATGTAAACGCTCCGAAAGATAGTCGCGAGCTAACTCAAGTTCTTCAATATTTTGCGATAATAAACCGATTGAAACAGGTACTCCAAATCTGCCACGCGAGCCGATAGAGAATTTTTCAGCTTCCGGAATCGAACCTAATTTTTTCTGAATCATTTGAATTATTTCAAACGAACTGATTCCTGTTTCTTCAGAATCCCGTGGTGAAACATCAACACTTCCGGCATGCGCTCCACTTTCCTGACGGTTAAATGCAGATCCCAACTGAATAATACTACTTTCAATGATTGGAACAGTATCGTTATACTTATCCATCAATTCCTCATTAACTACCCAAACCACGCTATCAAATTTTTCAAGATATTCCATGGTTTGTCTTTCACCAGAACCCGGTGTAAAAGCAATATTGATATTAAAAGAATCAAACTCCATTCTGGGAAAGAATGTTGTCCTGATTAAATTACCACCTATTAATCCACCTGTAATCATTATCATTGCTACGGGTATTCCCATTACGATATAACGCCATTCAAGCACAAGTTTTATCACACGGTCGTATGCATAATCCCGTAACCAGTTAAAAAATCCTTCAGTATATTTTTTTAGTCCTTTTGCCTTTTTATGGAAGATTTTTTTACTTAACACCCTTTCGTTTCCAAGATGGGCTGGAAGTACAAAGAAAGCTTCGAACAAGGAGAAAAAGAGGCTGAGAATCACAATCAATCCCATCTCGAACATCATCTCCATTTGCCCGGTAATAAAAATCAGAGGAGAAAATGCGACAATGGTTGTTAATACTGAAGTAATTACTGCGGGTACAACTTCAATCGTTCCATCAACAGCAGCCCGCATCGGACTTTTACCCATTTCAAAATGCTGAAATATATTTTCTCCAATTACAATTCCGTCATCCACAAGGATTCCAATTACAAGAATCATCCCGAATAAGGAGATCATATTTATGGTTACCCCCATCAGATTTGCTACGATAAACATCGCTAAAAATGAAGCAGGTATACCCCACGCTACCCATAACGAAAGCCGGGTGCTTAACATTAATCCCAGAGCTAAAACTACAAGAAACAATCCCTGTCCACCGTTAACATAAAGGAGACTCAAACGTAATTTCAAGATATCGAGATAAGACCTTCTGATGTCCAGTTCAACGCCTGTATTTTTAGCGTTGAATTCTTCCATATAAGCTTTTATATACTTATCAATTTCATCCAAATCCTCACTGATAAGTTTCATCACGGTCATACTAATAATCGGATTACCATTCATCATGGCTTTATTTGGTACGTCAGAGAATTTCTTTTTTACTTCAGCTATATCTCTTATCCTGATGACGCTTCCATCGGGTTCTGCACGCAATATAATATTGCCTATTTTATTTGGATCGGCACTTCTTGACCGTAAACGAATTAACAATTCCTCATCCATCGATCGTATTTGACCTCCTGAAACATCACGGTTATTTTGCGATATAGCATTTTGTAAATCATTAAATGTAAAACCATAACGCAGCAAATCATCTTCACGGGCTTCTACAGATATTTCCAGTTGTGGATAACCACTAATCATTACCTGACTAATAAAGCCTGAGGACAGAAAATCCTCTTCCACCTTTTGGGCATAGCTTTTTAGGGTTAATAAGTCAACATCGCCGGTAATTATTAATCTCATTGCCGGAGAAGTAGTCCTGTTTTTTGAAACAATAGGTCTTTCTGCTGCTGAGGGGAAAGATGAAATTCCGTCAACGGCATTTTTTACTTCAATCAGCGCTTCATCAATGTCATATCCCGGGTCGATTTCG